>Ga0123355_10020166_pt1 | contig 10637 bp, 9 predicted proteins | sample TergutEmb28metaG_3_FD_89872 | JGI IMG/M metagenome (GOLD analysis project Ga0123355, IMG submission 89872) | Embiratermes neotenicus P1 segment gut microbial communities from Petit-Saut dam, French Guiana - Emb289 P1 | ecosystem: Host-associated > Arthropoda: Insects > Digestive system > Gut ... | reverse complement strand
TATTGACTTTGGTGTCAATACTTTCGCAGATGGGCAAGCATATGTAGCACTAAGCAGATGTACATCGCTCGAAAAACTTTACCTTGAACGACCTCTAAGATATGATGATATTATGGTCAATAAGAGTGTGAAAGATTTTTTTGAAAAGCATAAAGTCGAAATTAATGCAACAGCGTCCGAAAACACTGTTGCAACATATGATGACGTTTCTTTTTAATTTCAAGCACTAACTAAACTTCCTGTAACGCTTCTCCCAGCATCGTCATGCACTCGTCTATCTCCGCTTTACTTACTGTAAGAGCTGGTACGAAACGGATTACATGTGTTCCTGCACCTACAAGAAGTAAACCTTTTTCTATACAAGATGTTATGATAGGACCTGCCTCAACGCTAAGCTCTATGCCTTGCAAAAGTCCTACGCCTCTAACATCTTTTATTATCTCGTGTTTGGCTTTTAGTTCCATAAGCTTTTCTGTCAAATATAATCCTTGTTTCTTTGCGTTTTCTATTATACTTCCTTTTACCAGTTCGTCCATAACTGCACATGCCGCTGACGAAGCTAAAGAGTTTCCACCGAAAGTAGATGCGTGATCTCCAGGTGCAAATCCATCAGAAACCTTGTCAGTAGCAAGAAGTGCACCCATAGGAACACCACCTGCAATACCTTTTGCAAGTGCTATGATATCTGGCTTAACATCGTAATATTCATATGCAAACAGATGCCCTGTGCGACCCATACCGCACTGAACCTCATCATACATAAGCAAAATATTTTTCTCATCACAAAGCTTGCGTATCTTTTGCAAATATTCTTTTTGTGCAGGTATGATTCCACCTTCTGCTTGTATTGGCTCAAGTAAAATCCCTGCTGTTTTTTCACTCACAGCTTTTTCAAGTGCTTCAAAGTCATTGAACGCAACATGCACAATACCAGGTAATAAAGGTTTTAAACCTTGTTGGTACTTTGGCTGTCCTGTCGCTGTAATAGCACCTAAAGTTCTACCGTGAAAGCTTGATTCCATAGAAATGATTTCGTGTTTTTCTGGGTGGTTTTTTTCTGCATATTTGCGTGCTAGTTTAAGAGCACCTTCTATAGCCTCTGCACCACTGTTACAGAAAAACGCTTTATCAAAACAACTATTTTGTACTAATTTTTCCGCCAAATCAATCTGCGGTTTTGTCCAATAAAGGTTTGACACATGCATCATTTTTGTTGCTTGCTCAGCAACAGCTTTTGTCAAAACAGGATGGCCATGCCCTAAAGTATTTACAGCGATTCCTGCAACAAAGTCAAGATAACGCTTACCATTTTCGTCATAAACATAGAGCCCTTCGCCCCTTTCAAGCACTACAGGGAAGCGATTGTAAGTGTTCATAACAACACTTTTGCCTTTTTCTATCGTATTCATTAGTTATTTCTCCTACTTTTCAAATAGCGTTCCGATGCCTTCTTTTGTAAACATCTCCAGCACGAGGCAATGCTCTACGCCTCCGTCCAAAATATGTACTTGTTGTACGCCTGCATGAATTCCCGCCAAACAGCACTCTACTTTTGGTATCATACCACCTGTAACCGTGCCATTATCTATGAGTTCTCTCGCTTCTTTTGCAGTCAAATTTGAAATGATGCTGTTCTCATCGTCCATATCTTTCATAACGCCTGCCACATCTGTCAAAAATACTAGTTTTTCTGCGTTAAGTGCACCTGCAACAGCTGCAGCCGCATAGTCTGCGTTTATGTTATAGCTCATACCAGTATCGTCAAAGCCTATCGGTGCAATTACAGGAACAAAGTCGTTTTCGACAAGCGACTTTATTAGCGTAGTATCAACATGTGTAATCTTGCCTACTCGCCCTATATCGTGGCCATCTGGCATCATTTTTTCGACTTTGAGCATGCCTGCATCTCTGCCACTTAATCCGACTGCATTGATTCCTTGCTGCGAAAGTTCCATCGAAATAGCTTTGTTTGTCTTTCCTGCAAGCACCATCTCCACTACTTCCATTGTTTCTTCGTCTGTCACTCTAAGACCGTTGACAAATCTACTTTCCATGCCAAGCCTTTCGAGCATGTTATTGATTTCAGGGCCTCCGCCGTGAACTACGACAGGCTTAAATCCCACATACTTCATAAGGGCAATATCCTGAATTACCGTGTCTTTAATTTTTTCGTTTATCAAAGCACTACCACCGTATTTTATAACTACGGTGATACCATTAAATTCCTTAATATAAGGTAACGCTTCAATAAGAATTTTTGCCTTGTCAATAAATTGTTGCAAAACATAATCTCCCTTCGCATTTAGCTCTTTATTAAAATAGTCTACAAGATTTTTATGAACGATATTCTCCATTTATTTTCACATACTCATACGTCAAATCGCAACCCCATGCAGTAGCCGAGGCACTTCCATCGCTTAATTTGATTTGAATTGTAATCTCACTTTCATCAAGAATTTTAAGAGCTTTTTCTTCATCAAATGCTACAGGAGCTCCATTTTCCATAAGCGAAATTATACCTGCAGCACTTTCAAATTGAATATCCACCTTTTGCACATCAAACGTTCCACCACTGTAGCCCATCGCACACAGCACTCTGCCCCAGTTAGCATCTCTGCCAAACATAGCAGACTTTAGTAGCGAAGAAGAAATAACAGAGCGTGCAATTACTCTTGCATCTTCTTTAGTTTTTGCACCTGTCACGTTTGAGATAAGAAGCTTAGTTGCTCCCTCACCATCTCTAGCGATATCTATAGCAAGCTTTTTATTTACTTCGTAGAGGGCATTTTTGAAAATTACATAATCTTCGTTTTCTTTATCGATTAGTGGATTTTCGCCCATGCCATTTGCCAGTGCAAGCAAAGTATCGTTTGTACTGCAATCTCCGTCTACAGAAATCATGTTGTATGTATCGATTGTAACTTCTGACAAAGCTTTTTGCAATAGCTTTTGTGTAATTGCAACATCTGTAGTTACAAATCCAAGCATCGTAGCCATGTTAGGATGAATCATCCCAGAGCCTTTTGACATACCACTTATTGTGATTGTTTTTCCAGAAAGCTCAATAGTTACTGTAATTGTCTTACTAAATATATCAGTAGTCATGATACCATTTGCAGCATCGTCACCATGAGCCTCGCTTCGTCCTAAAGAAGAAAACGTTGATTTGATCCCAGATACTACAACATCCATAGGCATTGGCACGCCGATAACTCCAGTCGAGCAAATCAATATTTCCTTTGCAGAAGCACCTAAAAGCCCTCCAAAAGTTTCCGCCATAATTTGGTTGTCCATAGCTCCTTGCTCTCCCGTGCAAGCGTTGGCATTTCCACTGTTCACCAGTATGCCTCTTACAGTTTTGCCTTCGTTTACTATATCTCTATCCCATGCAACCGGTGCGGCATGAACTAAATTTGTCGTAAAAACCCCTGCACAAACAGCAGGACAATCACTAACAACTAATGTTAGATCCTTTTTATCTTTTTTTATTCCTATATGATTTCCCGCAGCACGAAATCCTTTTGGGGATGTAATTCCCATATTAGTTTCTTGTATTTTCAAAATTTGCCTCCATTATCTATTCCATTAGACTGGGAAAATTGGAACATCATCTAGTCCCGCTTTTTCATCAAGTCCAAATACTACATTCATGTTTTGTACAGCCTGACTTGCCGCACCTTTGCCTAAGTTGTCTAAAGCCGAAACCACGATTACTGTGTCTGTTCTCTCATCGACAGAAACTGCAATATCGCAGAAGTTCGAGCCTTTAACCCATTTTGTTTCTGGGAAAACTCCTGACCTACATAGACGAATAAAATATTCGTCACCATAATACTGTCTATATATATCTTGCAACTCCGATGTCGTCACTTTTGTTTTTGGTCTTGCATAACACGTTGCCAAGATGCCTCTATTCATCGGAATCAAATGCGGAGTGAACAATACTTTCAAATCTTTTCCTGCCGCAAGCGAAAGCTGTTCCTCGATTTCCGGAGTGTGCCTGTGTGATGCAATCTTATATGCTTTAACTGTTTCGTTAGCTTCGCAAAAATGCACTCCCAAATCTACTGCCCTGCCTGCACCAGAAACACCTGACTTCGCATCTACTACGATGCTTTGGTGCTCTAGCACACCTTCTTTCAATAAAGGATAAAGTGCAAGTATCGAGCAAGTCGTATAACAGCCTGGATTTGCTACAAGTCTAGCCTGAGAAATAGCATCTCTGTGAATTTCGGTAAGTCCATATACCGCCTCACTCAAAAGCCCTTTATTCTCGTTAACTGTATTGTACCACTTTTCGTATACATCTGCATCTTTAAGTCTAAAATCAGCACCCAAATCTATAACTTTTGTCTGCGAAAGTAGCGACCCATCAATCTTAGCACCAGAAAGCCCGTGAGGTAGTGCCATAAATACCACATCACAGCGCGAAGCCAAAAGCCCTAAGTCTTCATTGACAATGCAATCTGTGCGGTGATTGAAATTTTCAAATACATCACCATAAGGCTGACCTATGTAACTTCGTCCTGCAATCATTTCTACCGCAGTGTTAGGGTGACTATAAATAAGACGTACAAGTTCAGAACCTGCATACCCTGTGGCACCTATAATACCTACTTTAATCACGATACTTCTCCTTCATTTTGTGTCGTTTTTTATAATTATACATTAGTGTGCAAATTTATGCAAGAAATATTTTTATCAAATGCAAAAATGTTGCAATGTTTTTCAAAACACCACAACATTCATTAATATATCCTAGGTAGCCTGTAGATTTGTATATAACAAATTATGCTCTTGGGTGTGCCTTATCATATACGTCTTTAATCTTGTTTTTCGTCACTCTCAAATATATTTGAGTCGCTGATATATCTTCGTGTCCCATAAGCTCTTGCAATGACTTTAGGTCTGCCCCGTTTTGTATCATATGAACTGCAAAGGAATTTCGTAATGTCTGAGGCGTAATCTTATTTTCTATGCCGGCTTTCTTTGAATACTCTTTTAAAAGTTTCCAAAGCCCTTGCCTCGTTATCCTGTCTCCAACATAATTTACAAACAGTGCAGTGTTTTCCTCTGCACCTTCTTTCAAAAGTTTTGAACGTGCTTCAAATATGTATTCTTCCAGTGCCGCTCTTGCCATCCTACCGATAGGGATAATTCTCGCTTTTCCAAACTCTCCAGTACAAGTTATAAATCCCATACGCAAGTTAACATCTTCAATATTCGCCTCGATAACTTCGCTAACTCTTATGCCTGTTGCATAAAGAATTTCCAAAATCGCCCTATCTCTTATGCCTCTTATGGAATTATCAGGAAGTTCTAAAAGTCTGTCCACTTCCGTTATAGTTAAGTATTCTGGCTCTTTTCTTGCCACCTTTGGTGACTTAATATTCGCTGTTGGACTTTCGTTTATGTGCGATGTTTCTATTAGATAATTATAAAAAGTGCGAAGCGATGCCGTGTTTCTATTTACTGTCGCTGCTGATTTACCATTGCTTTTAAGTTTGAACAAATAAGCTACAACGTCTGTGTTTGACGCATCTTTTAGCCCAGCTCCTGTTTTTTCAAGCAAAAATTTAGAGAACTCCAAAACGTCACGGTTATACGCCGATATTGTGTTAGGCGACATTTTCTTATGCTCACCTAGATATATTGAAAAGCTCTCCGAATATTCAAACATGATGTCATCTCCAAATTTAATAATGTCTTTCGTTAACACTATACACTATTTTTTGTTTTCTTTCAATGGTTAAGGTCTATGAATTTTTGCCATTAATATTGCCACTATCGTTTTGGCATCTTCAATTTCGCCGCTCATCACCATATCATAAAGGTCATCTAATTTGTACTCAACAATCTCAATAGCCTCGTGCTCGTCAAACTCAGTTTCACCTGAAGTAAGACCTGTGCATAAATACAAGTATAATACTTCCTCTGTATATCCAACCGATGCATAAAACTTAGTCAAAAGTTTTATTTCAGATGCAGTATATCCTGTCTCTTCTTTTAACTCTCTAACCGCAGTTTTGAGAGTGTCCTCGCCTTTTTCGTGTTTGCCTGCTGGAACTTCAAGCATGACCTTCTCTGCAGCTTTTCTAAACTGCTTTACCATTACCATCTTGTTGTCGTCTGTAATTGCAACAATTGCAACACCGCCTGGATGTTCAACAATTTCTCTAGCAGAAATCTGATTGCCAAAAGCCTCAACTGTATCTTTTCTAAGATTTAGTATCTTGCCTTCATAGATTCTCTCGCTACTTATCGTTTTTTCTTCAAAAGTCATGGTGTCCCTCCTTTACTCCGCCATCTTTTTAGATTTGTCTACCGCTGCCTGAAATCCATCTTTAACAATTTCTTCAAACTTGCTTTCTTGTAATTTTTGTACTGCCTCTATCGTAGTTCCACCTGGAGAACACACGTTGATACGAAGCTGCACTGGGTCTACATCTCCTTCAAGCACCATCTTTGCAGCACCTAAAACGGACTGTGCCGCACAGACAAGCGCCTGCTGTCTGTCCAAGCCATTTTCTTCTGCGGCAGTTGCCAGAGCGTCTATATACATGTATGTGTATGCTGGACTGCTTCCTGACACTCCTATTGCACAGTGAATCAAACTTTCGGGAATTTCATATATCTTCCCTACTTGTGAAAATATATTTTCCACACTTTTCATATCGTCATCTGTAATGTTGCCATTGCGGCAAATCGCAGTCATAGCCTCTAAAACTAAAGCAGGCGTGTTTGGCATCGTTCTAATAACTTTTGCATTTTTACCTACAAAGCCGCCGATATATGACATCGTTATGCCTGCCGCTATAGATACAAGCACTTTTGATGCTTCGTATTCTTTCGCAATTTCCGGAAGTACAATTTCAAATATATTTGGCTTAACGCCGATTATGATAAAATCGCTTCGCTTAACAAGCTCCCCGATATTATCACATGCGTAGCAACCTGCCTTCGTAAACTCAGCAGTTTTTTCCACGCTCGTATCAAAAATAGATATATCTGCACTTTTTTCTCCGTTTGCAGACAAATATCCTTTTAATATCGCTCCGCCCATATTGCCAACGCCAATAAATCCTAGTTTCATATTATCTCCCTGATTTTCCAAAAAATACAGTTCCTTTTGCTTCACCTGCATGTGCTTTTCTGACAATGTCTGACTTTAGCCCATTAAGAAGTATCATATTAATGCCTAACTCGTTTACTTTTCTTGCCGCTTCTATCTTTGTAACTATTCCGCCAGTGCCAAAACTACTTTTTCCATGCATGTCTATTTCGTGAACTAGCCCATCTATGTCATGAACTTCTTCTATTAACTTTGCGTTGCTGTTTGATTTTGGGTCGCAGTCAAACACACCATCTATATCGCTTAGGATAATCAGCGTGTCCGCATTCCACAGATTTGCTGTCAGTGCCGAAAGTGTATCGTTGTCGCCTATTTTAATTTCTTCTACGCTAACACTGTCGTTTTCGTTTATTATTGGAACTATACCTTCGTCTACCAGCGTAAAAAGAGTATTTCTTATATAAAGTCTTCTGTTATTTTTGTCGTCAAAGTCATCTCTCGTCAAAAGTAATTGCCCTACATGTATTCCGTAATTCCAAAAGTATTCTCGATAAGCTATCATCAGTTCGACTTGACCTATCGCACACAATGCCTGTTTGTAGTGCATATCCTGCCTACGGTTCCATTTGTTTATCGCACCTACACCGCAAATTCCTGCACCTGATGTTACTATAACGACTTGTTTGTTGTCGTCCATAAGCTCTTTTACTTGCTCTACTATGTTAAGCAGTACATTTTTATCTACACTGCCCTCGTCGTTTGAAAGTACGTTGCTACCTATTTTAATAACTATTTTTTTACTGTTCTTAATAGTTTCTTGTATTATGCTCATGTTTTCCTCCATCGCCAATAATACTAATCTACTAAAAAAGTATACCCCTTTTTGCTTGAAAAAACAAGAAAAAACCACCTTTGCTTTTGAACTTTTCGCCACATTTTTAAGTGTTTTTCAAAAAAATGTTAAAAAAATAGCAAGATTTTCAAAAAAAAATGTTACATTCGCTTGCAATATTAAACATTATTGTATATAATATGCACGAGGTTATCCCCCTGATGACCTTGTTAATCTCTAATCCCAATACCCCTTTTGAACAAAATAGACTACCCCCTGTGGTCTATTTTGTTTTTTTGTGTATGAAAAATGGCTGACAGAAACGCCAGCCATTTTGGTAAATTTTGATTTTTATTCGAGTTGTTGTCCGTTAATTTTGAATAGTGACAGAACCTGAATTAATATTGCCTATTATACCACCAGAGTGCATAGGGTTAAACGCGGCGGTTGATGCTATATATGCCACATCTCCAAGTGATATGTTATCTGTTGCAACATCAAAACGGAATGTTACAAACACATAAGCAGTCGGATTATGTGAACCACCTGTTGCTGGTGACCATTCCAGTGCAATAATATTTTCGCCATGGTCATGACCTTGAGCGTTGTTGTTTCCACCATTCCACAAGATGTAGCTAAATCCGTAACCACCTAAGTTTTCAGCAATGTTAACCACGGCAGTCGCGAATACAGGATTAGCAATAAAATCTTCTTCCGTCCAGCCTTGTGCAACAAACATGTCATAAATCATTTGTTGTGTCGCATTGAATAGTGAACGATCCAAAACAATAATTTCTGCCCTTCTTGGATTGCTTAGGAAAGTTGGATTGTATTGGATTCCAAAGAATACAGTACTTATACCATCTCCATGAATGCCTCCTGTCGGAATTTGATCCAATCGTACTCGTACATTTACATAGGTAGCATCTGGTGCGATTGTTTCATGTGATATACTCCATATCGCTGGAAGATTACCAAAGCTATCCATTCTTGCATTAAATAAACTTGCAGGCGTTGCTGTTCCTGCTGACCTCTGACCCATAACAAGACGTGGTGTTAAGCCAAATACATTTCTTCTTAATACGTCAATGTCATCAATGTCTAAGTATCCATCACGAAGAACATCACTAGAAGCCTCGTTTATAGGATTGCGTGGTGTTAAGCCAAATACATTTCTTCTTAATGCATCAATATCATCAATGTCTACTCTACCATCATCATTTACATCACCCCACCTTGCCCAAACAGCATATAAATCTATATTTCCGCCTACAGCAAGTGAATTTACTATTTCTTCTGTAATCACTGTGCTTAAATCAAAGCCAACATGACCTACAGTCGGTCTACGGTTTCCATCTCTAACACGTCCAGAGCTATTTAACTGTTCATCTGTAAACCAGCCCCAAAATGCCCATCCACCGTTGTTATCATGAGGACCTTCTCCAGCTACTTGCCTTGTGATATCCGCTACTGTTTCAGGGCAAAGTGACTGACCAAGCTGGATAGGGATTTCTATAGTTGCATCAGATCTGCCGTAGAAGTGGAGGCGTGCTATATTTCGATTTTGGTTTTGCCCCCAACCTCTTTCGTGGGGAGCAGGGCTATTTTCCCACAAGAAATATTCATTTATTCTAGCGTTGTCAAATGTAAAGATTAAATCAACAGGATATGTTTCAAATGTGGAACTCTGTTCTGGGGTAAAAAGTTCTCTTTCCCAAAACAAACGCACTTCTTCATTTGCTCTTGTGAAGTCAACTCTGCTTATATCAAAATACCTAATAAAGCTGACGGCTATGTTCTCGTTTGCTATTTCTTCTGGGCTTCGAGAACGTCTCCATTCAATAAAGACTTCTCTTCCTACGAGATTAGCAAAAGGTGCAGGCATATTGTAGAAAAGCGGACGAAAATCACCTCTTTCCATTCCTTTGCCAAAATCACTCATAAAGGGACTATTTTCCCATAGGAAATATTCGTTTATTCTCTCGTTATCGAAACTAAAGATTAAATCAACATCATAAATTTCAAAATGCGCAAATTCTAGTGACGGAAAATTCCAAGATTCCCAGCTTCGACGCATCTGCTCATTTGCTCTTTCAAAATCTTCCCTGCTTATATTGAAATATCTAATAAAGCTGACTGCAACATGCTCACTTCCCCTTTCTTCTTGGCTTCTGGACAAGAGCCAAGCATCAAATACATCTCCTCCTCCAACAAGTCCCGCAAAAGGGTAAGTCATATCATAAAATAAAGGTCTGTGTCGCTCTAGGTAATAAGGACTTCCACCGCCCCAGTCTGAACTTGGCTCGTAGGCTTGAAGATTCATTTCTTCATAAGCTTTTATATCTTCATAGTTTTCATTACTTTCTATGCTTTCTTGTATCGAATCATCTCCGCTACATCCGGCCAAAAATACAAGCAGCATGATTATTGTCATTTTTTTCCACATGTGTTTAACTCCTTCCATATCATCAACAATTACATGAATTAATACGTTCGCACCATATAGTTATAGGTCTTCCCGTTCCTTGGAACGCTCCGGCATTAAAGAAAAACCTCGGATTTACGCGCCTAGTAATCAAAGAGTTTCGGCCATCACCTCCAGGTCCTAATGGATTTCCACCGTTAACCACTTCGAAATGTAAATGACCTTGGCTGCGAGTATCCCCAGAATTTCCAACAAATCCGATTACTTGCCCTCTTGATACTCTATCTCCAACTCTAAGTTCGGAGGCT
>Ga0123355_10020165_pt1 | contig 10637 bp, 8 predicted proteins | sample TergutEmb28metaG_3_FD_89872 | JGI IMG/M metagenome (GOLD analysis project Ga0123355, IMG submission 89872) | Embiratermes neotenicus P1 segment gut microbial communities from Petit-Saut dam, French Guiana - Emb289 P1 | ecosystem: Host-associated > Arthropoda: Insects > Digestive system > Gut ... | reverse complement strand
CCTTGCCCTGTATCGGACACGGTCTATCCAGCATTACTACCGCTGATGCGCACACCTCGGCTGCCAGCAGCCGACTGAACTGACACCCCCGCCGATAAAAATGGACTCGTCCATTTCGCTGAAAGACCAAATCTGGTTTCTGCGCGTGTGCCACCACATTCTGTTTTCACTCTAACATACTTCACACGATGTCACAATATTTAGTGCGATCTACAATTTTGAATCCATTTATGGCCTATTTATTATTGACCTAATGCAAGGGACATGTAAACAGACCCGCATTTAAAAGATCGCCTGCATTTATAATTAATCTCTTAACAAATGTCATAACAATTATCAAACTATCATCCTTTGTCCTGGAGTAATGTCAATACGAAAAATGAAGTAGGTACTGAAAATGGTCTGCAGAATGAAAAGTTGCAGGTATGAAAGTTTTCTGACGAAATATGACATAAATATTAAGGAGTAACTAAGAAAGCCCTGATGCTGAACACAGACCACGAATTATACACCACTAAATATATATCACTACCACAATAAATTCGATATTAGGTGGGTCCATGGTTTAAAAGGCAAGTTTCGTCGTCAGGTTGCAGACAGAGACAGGCTCAAAGTATGGCGCACACATGAAGGACCTATTGCAACTGACAAGGGGTGGTCCTTCAGTTTGACTGTATGACAGGGTTTTTGTACTTCCTCACAGCAAAGAAGTTCATGCCACGCACAAGAGACAATAAGAACATAATATGTACAGAAAATATGTAAACTGACGTCCAATCACAAACATGACACAGCTAATTTTGTTATATTCGTAGGTAACCTTTTAAAACAGCAGAGAAAAACAATGTTTAAAAAACCTCACAACCTTCGGGCACACAGTGGCCGTTCATTGGTTTCCCCAGCTTTTGGCACAGAGCAGCTGTTCTTTTGCTCCCCTCACTACCTGTAAACAGTAGCTCTTACACCGATGGCAAACAGCATGTGTAGTTTGCTTTCCCCAACTAATGATACACCGAAGCTGTTGCCTCATTTCCCTAAATACTGGCACACGGTAGACTTTGCTTTATTTGTCAAACGACTGGTAAACAGTCTCTGTTCCTTTATTACTCTACCTACCAGTGCAAAATAACTGTTGATTTACGTCAATAAAAGTACACACGGTATACGTACATAGATTTCCCTAACTACTGATACATTAGAACTATTACATTTCTGTAGGCAGCTCTACATGTTTCGGGTGTTGACACCCATCATCACGAGCTCGTACAGCTGTAATTACAGCTTGTGGTATTGATTTACCCGATCTACTCGTTATACCAAATGAATGCCTACTGTACGATACACATGAATCAGTTCAACTCAACAACGAGAGCGGATGGTAGTAGATCCGGTTAATCAATACCACAAGCTGTAATTACAGCTGTACGAGCTCCTGATGATGGGCGTCAACACCCCGAAACATGTACAGCTGCCTACAGAAATGTAATAAACTGAATAAGTCGCATCTTGTTGGACAGTTATTAAATTCAATCTCCACCTGCCTTCCAAGTTTATAAAAGTACATACAGAAGACAGTTTCGACTTTGAGGAAGATGCTACGGATAAATATTCTAGTGTCATTTGTCATTTCGCACCGAAACGCTTCTTACGGAGAGGAACACGGATATGGGTCATATACGGGGTATATAAAACTCAGTGTTTGACCTCACTAGCTAAGACCCTTGGGATCCAGTACCATTCGATTCCATCGCACAACTCAGAATGAAATGATCTGAAGTGTTGGGACTGTAGAATTTTGCCGCATATCACTACTTCGCAAGGCAGCATTGGAAGAGTGACTCATAGACAGCGACTCCATTTCGTCACACAATAAAATTGGAAAAAGTATTACCTATACTGCTTCTCTGCCTTAGACCTCAGTAGTTCTCTAAATGTTTTCAGACACAAAGCGTATTATCACTTACGTTGAGTATTATTTTGTGTTCGTTTGGCTCAACTTTCTGCAAAGCAGTTACCAACCATCATAAACACAACTGTAGACATCATTATCCGCTGTGCTAGTTAATCAGCAGCGATTCAAATCCAGACAAACTCAATATTTGAAAAAGTAGTTCATTTTTTTTACATTCATACAACATGTTTCGGTCGCTCCACTCGAACATCGTCAGGTAGAAAATACAAGCAGATAAATGGAAATGTGTGCTATGTACAGGAAATGTGTGCTATGTACAGAAAACACAAGTACATAAACAGAACATTATGCTATGGCATACTTTTCTATTTCTCCTCACCCAATAGTGTGCGGGTGATAAAATCGACAGGAATGAGATGGGCTGGGCATGTGGTGTGTGGCGTGTATGGGTGAGGAGAGGGGGTGTATAGGGTCTTGCTGGAGAAACCGGAGGGAAGGAGACCACTGGGGAGACCTAGGCATAGATGGGTGGATAATATTAGGATGGATCTCCAGGAGGTGGGATGTGGGTATATGGACTGGATTGGGCTGGCCCAGGATCCCTGAAATGCGGAGAATTTCTTGACTAGCTGCAAACCAGTTAGCTCCTCAAGAAGGACTCTGCACCACAGAGTAAGTAAGTATACTTTTCTATTTAAGTACTTGTGTTTTCTACGTGATGAAGGTCGAATGGAAAGACCGAAACATGTTACATGGAAGTAAACAAATGTACGTACGAAGTTGGAGTATTGTGTTTGTCTGGATTTCACTACTGATCAACACAAGTATCTGTTGCGTTTCATCAGACGGGTTACATGGCTATATGTTCCGACCATTACGTGGTCATCTTCAGGCCTTGTGTTCGAAATATTTAGCCGTGTAACTGGTCTGAAAAAAAAAATATAAATATTCGTGTAAATGGTGATTAATAACTACCTTGTAATATATATATATATATATATATATATAAAACACAAAGGGGTGTCCAAGGTAAATATATTCTTTCTTCATTCCTCATTTCGTAGTAATCTTTCGCGGTTCTGAAAGCGTTTGATTCCCCCGAGCTAAAATAGAAGACCCGTAAAATAAAATCAGATGCTGGTATCACATACTTACTGATTTTTCATCTAAATGAATTTACCGAACATCTTACTTGTCAAAGATGAAAGCACCAAAAATAAATGTAAACTGGACGAAGAGATGTCTATATTCTTGGGCTGAGTATGTTATATCGTTCAACCCCTCAAAATGTCGTTCTTGAGTAGCACAAAGGGCGCAGGATGTGTCAATTTTAACTCCACAATACGCTCAAGTCTTATTTATCGAGCAAATACAATCAAGGCCCAATTGTTTTTCATGCCACAGTTCCTTAACAAAAGTTTACCAGCACTGGGACTGACAGCTGCACGGTTGCATTATTAATGCCAGTCAGACAACCGCTCAACACTAACAACTCACCCGCTATTATGAGCAGCACAGATGACGCAGCTCAGGTGGGTTGGATTACTGTAAAGACGTAGGATTACAATTTAGAAACTGAATTTACACAGCCCTTTTTGCACGTATATTTTCAAACTTCCCCACTTTTTCTTCAAAACCTTAACTGTCAATCTCCAGATTTTGTAATCCTTCAATTTTAACAATTTACATCTGTTCTCAAAAGTGGCGTACCGGGTGGAGGGGTGTTCAACCGCCCCGAATTTCCGAAGGCCCTCCAAAATCGTGCCAAATTCAACCCGATCGTGAAAACTGTTAAAAATTGCTGAATTTAGGACGCCAACACCCCAAGATGTTCGGGAAAAAAGGCAGTAAAATTCTAAAACTACCGTCGGTTCGCAATTGTTTTACACTAGCAATGACAAATAAATTGGTTGTCATCACAAATAGTCTTAAATTACCAAAAATTAATACAATTTTACTATATGAAATGAAATTTCTTGTACCGAATTACAGCTGCCTCCAGAACCCCTGGCTAGGGGGCTACCGCCCCCAGATCCCCGTTCTCTCTGTCCTCTGTCCTCAACTGAATTTGTTGAACCCCCCTCCCCAAACAAAATTCCTGGTTACGCCACTGGTTCCCAACATTACTGCCGCAGTTTATACACGTGCAATCTAGAACGCTTGTTGTTGTGAACGTAAAAACTAGACTACATTCAAGACATACCTGCTACCGTTCATACCACAGATCTCTGTCTTCCCGTTTGCTATCTAAATCATGAAGACTAAAACACAGAGAGCGCCTGTTGTTTTATACGTGCGTGAAACGCGGTCCCTCATACAAAGCGAAGAAAATTTGCAGAGGGTGTTCGAGAACAGGGTGGTGAGGGAGACAAGCGTGCCTAAGGAAGACGAAGTACCAGGAGACTGGAGAAAACTGAATAACGAAAAAGGTAAGTGTGTTCACTCAACACCAAATAATATTCGTGTGATCAAGTTCAGGAGGTTTGAGATCGGTAGGACATGTAACACGCATGGGGCGAAGATACATGCATACAGAATATTGGATGAGTAACCTGAAAGAAAGAGACAACTTGGAAGATCAACAACTAGCAGTAAAAGAAAATGTATCTAAAACAGGCTCGGTTAGCACACACAGGACTTATAATGCTCAGGATAGGAACAGTGGTGGGCTGAACATTCCTTCCTGTGGGATATGACGCTGCGTCGGTGGGTAATGGGTCGCCGACGTTTCGAAGGACTGAAGTCCATCTTCAAACGTTTCGGGTATAAATACGCTAATCAAAAATCGAGTTCCATGAAATGGGAGGTGATTCTTGACTAGGTGAGCATATACAGAATGGGGCAGAAACCATTAGACGATTCATAACTTGAAAATGAACATTAAAATTGAAAATTTAATCATAATTAGCTAAACAGTGGTAAGCAACATGGAAAAGCTTTACATTTTCAAGTCAGTTTTGAAGACAATATCACTCAGGAGAGCTCCATTGGACGCAGAACGTTGAGGACCATGCTGAAATGCATGTGCCACTCGGCGCACATTTTCCGCTGTTCGTACAGCTCGAGGGCGACCAGAAGGCTTCTTGTTGACAATGAATGCAGTAGTCCTGAATTGTGTAACCCAATTCAGTATTGTTTGACTTGTCTGAACCTTTCCATTCCTCCCGATGTCAAAATGTCGTCGAAAAACACGCTGCGTTACAGTAGCGGAATCATTGTTTTTAAAAAACGTTTCCACAGCAAACATTCGATGCTCTTCCGACCAACGCTGCATGATGACTGAGGACTTTACACCGCTCTACCCAGCGATGTGTGTTTCACCGCGCCACCTACAAAGATGTCGGCATGGCGCTAAATTTAAATCGTCTAATTGTTTCTGCCCCACCCTGTATTAGCTTCTCAAGGAAGATCCGCTCCGTGGAGCGGGTTCCTTGGCAGATGGGCTTTATATTGCGCAGGTTAGTGGAATGATATGTTTCGGATACATGTGCTGCCTACACCTTCAGGGCGACGAAGTAACGAGTCTTTAGATGCTGAATCGATCAGGAAGAATGAATGGGTCGAATATAAAGATGGGTTGCAAGGTATCTGGCCAATTAAAACCTCGAATAGGGAGGATTCAGGCCAAAAGGAATTTGAAAAATGTAACGTTGAGGAAACCAATTTGTTGAAATGCCTTGGAACGTTAGGTGTCAATCTACATCTTGTCAAATCTTATAGGTCTCTTGACTGAAAACTGCTCAAGATGAATACCATAAAAGGACGATGGACATATATATATATATATATATGTACATCGTCCACCTAATTTAACATTCTAAGCTATTAAGTTAATACTACGTTTTGTAACTACGAGACACAACAGCTGTATATGAAGCGAACACATTATATAGAGTTTATATATATATATATATATATATATATATAGAGAGAGAGAGAGAGAGAGAGAGAGAGAGAGGGACCGCGGTAGCACAGTGGTTAAGGTGTTGTGCTACAATTCGGATGGTTTGATCCCAGCTGGTGTCAGTGGAGTTTTCATTGACATAAAATCCTTCGCACTATGGCCCTGCGGTCGACTCAGCTTCTAACAGAAATGAGTACCAGGAGTATTTCCTGGGGGTAACGGCGGCCGGTGCGTAAGGCTGACAACCTACCACCATCCTGTGCCGTTGTCACGAAATCTGGGAACCTTAACTTCCTGGAACCCTCTGGGCCTGTCCAGGCCTGTAATGGGACTGATTTATCTTTATATAGATATATATATATATATCATTCACAAACTATGTCTCCCGAATCTAAAGAAGTTATTTGAGTTATGTTGTGATGCGGGAAACGTATGCGAGAAATTAGCGGCTTAAACTGACAGGGGTCCCTACGGGTCCAACAGACAATCAGTTTTACTTTGCGATCGATCAATATTTCAATAGTCTCTTTAAAACCAATTTAAATGTTGCAAGATTGTAACATGACGCACAAAGCAGCTTCGTTACAGTGTGCTAAATCGATCATTGCAGCGATGCATTAATGTTATGTTTATTTAAAGAAATACAGAAAAAGGCTAGTACATCAGGGTTGTTACATCTGCGTTGCTCAGTCCGTTGCTTATAATGAATTTATAAGTTCGATGGTAATCATCGGAGACAGCAAAGTACATAGTAACGTAAACAAGGGATTCAGAATATCCGCGCAGTCCCACTCCTTGGCGCACACATTCGAAATATCCATGCATACTTCCTTGTGCACAAATCGGAATATCCACACAGTTCTGCTCATTGGCGCACGCATACGGAATATCCATGCAGACATACTTTCTTGCGCACAAATCGGAATATTCGCGCAGTTCTGCTCCTTGGCATACACATTCGGAATATCCAAGCAGGCCTACTCTTTGGCGCACATATTCGGAATATCCATGCATACTTCCTTGCGCACAAATCGGAATATCCGCGCAGTTCTGCTGCTTGGCGCACACATTCGGAATATACAAGCAGGCCTATTCTTTGGCGCACACATTCTCAATAGGTGAGCAAGTCAATTATTTGACTCACAGATTCGGAATATCCGTTCAGGCACACTCTTTGACGTACAAATTTGAACCCTCCTTTTGTTTGTTTCTGTAAAACGTCGCATAAAACACCTGACACAGCTCTCTCGTATTCGGGAAGTACTGGACTCGTTTCTCGGCCCAAGAATCAGACATCCTGACCAAAGAATGTTTAAATTTACTTTGACCGAAAGGCAGACGCCGTGATAACCTTCATCACGCTACGACCGGTTCTTCACAAACACTTTACTATTCTGTCTCACTTATCGCCCCACACTACCGTGTCATTCAATCTATACTAGCGACATATCAACTGCTAAGTGGATGCGCAGTGCTGGATGGTACAGGAATACACAAACACTGTAAAATACTCCGGCCTCCTATAAGCTTTCCTGCATGTCTTTCCAGTGTCCTGCTGAAGTTCCGTACAAAGATCTTTATTCAATCCGACGTATTCAGTGTTCCTAACCCTGATATATAAATGGGCACCAACACCTCCAAATCAGCTCGTACACCTCCATAATTTATGTCACACATGCGCAGTTTCGTTTTCATGTCACGTGTTTGTACAAGAGCAACATTCTCTGTATACGTTGCTTTACTAATGCACGATATCAGCCGTAGCAGTGAAAAAGCTAAAAATAATAATAATAATAATAATAATAATAATAATAATTTTGTTAGAGGTGAATGAAACGAACGTACAATTCGTAGCTAAACTCCATCTACATATTTTTCTTTATTTGATCTTCGAAACTATGAAACAAGTGTCCATTAAATTTACTTCCTGCCTAACCTTCGTTAGATGAGGTCGGATAAATATAATTCACGTAGGCATGCTCTCCACAGCCAGACTTAGTCTAACATGAACGCATTCCATAGCTGCATCAATTACCGAGCTCCATTATGAAACCAACATTGGAGAACTTTTCAAATTAATTGCTGACTTTACATCTAAAATAATTACAAATTTAATATGTACAACGTAATGTTGTAAATCACAAGACTGTTTAGGTTGACGGTATTCACTGCCGCTACCTCGATTATGCTTAGCTTTTCTAACCATTGAGCAACATCCCCCAGCGGGCCGACCTCTTCATTGTCGAGGATTCACGATCACACTCAGGTAGACACATAACACTCGGTAGCACACCTCTGGACGAGTGATCAGCACGACGAACAGACCTCTACCTGACAACACACAGCACTCACAACAGACATCCATGCCCTTGGTTGGATTCGAACCTGCAATCCCAGCAAGCAAGCGGCCGCAGACCCACGCCAGAGACCGCGCGGTCACTGGGTTCGGAATGGTTAGGCTTACTGTCTACAAATTTAAATTCTAATCGGGAACGACTTGAATACAAATTATTTTCCATTATAACAATACATTGCAGGAGCGACTTCAATCATCACGCACTCCTTTTTGCTGGTCACGTTGCGAGCTATCCCATCTACTCGCTTCATTTCCACGACCTTAATGACATCATAATTGGTGAAGTTAGCGTAATTCCCTATAATAAGAACTGTTCCCCATCCGAATAGGACTAAAACTTATTAAATTTATCCGACAGTCTAGATTGAAGATTTTCACAGAAGTCCATTCTCAATGTTCGGTTCTCTTCCTCCTCTTCTATAACAAAACGGGCCATTTAAGCTTCCTCCAAATTAGGCAAATGCTTTATTCTCTGTCTTAAGAAATTCTGTGTTGTTTTAATAATCTGACATTTAGTTTGCAGTCTTATTTATGAAACCGTGCGGCCCAGTAGGTTATCATCAACATTTATCTATCAAACAATAGGGTTTTCCGAAACCCTAACAATCACCTACCAGGCTACATGGTGTAATAAAAACCCAAATCCTGACAGCCGTGTAAACATTACATCCAAAGCACATTTCTGCTGCTCCAAACACTATTACAGCTATAAAGTACGAAACATGAACTAACAAAACCTACAAAAATTTGCGAAATGTCCCGGGTTCAACCCCCGAGAGGGTCCCTGTAAATTTTCATTGACAATATCCTGCCGGCAGCACTATGGCCCTGCGGTCGACTCAGCCTCCAACAGAAATGTGTACCAGGAATATCTCCTGAGCTGTGAAGTTGACCGGTGTGTATGGCTGACAACTTTGCCACCTTGCTGTGCCGGCTGTTTAGAAATTTTGGGAGTCTCAACTTGCTGCAGGCCTAAGGGCCTGTAATTGGGATAGTTTTACATAAAATTTGACAAACCAGCACAAGATAATTGCCTGGAAAGATAAAGGGAAACACGTTACTGAGTTCCCACTGTTTACGAAAGCAAATTATTGCGCTCTTCCCTCTTACTGAAACCACGAACAACAAACGCAGAAGATACACACTGCGGGGCCGTGGAACTGTAATGAAAGAAAGATACGGTCCAGCGACATTTGGTGCAGTCAGCGTTCAAGAATTATGTGTTTATAATGATTCTGCTGTATAAATAACTTCACCAAAAAATGCTACCGCAGATAAGAGAAATGCTGGTTATTTTCTATAACTGTAAGGAAATTTACGTCGTTAAGTCGCTAAAGGGAAGATACAAAATACGGGTGGTTTTATTTGAATTATTGTGTCATAAAGTAATAATAATAAGAATAAGAATACGAAGAAGAACGAAATAGCATATATTTGATTTATTTTGTTGCTGAAATAATAGCATACAACATATTGCATGAAAACAACCAAATGCATTACGTCGTACAAAGTCTGACAATTAATAATAATAATAATAATAATAATAATAATAATTACCGCGCAGTCCGAGACTTATAAAACTGACAGCTTATCAAGGACCTGGTGTGAAAGGGGAGGGTCAAAATTAAATTATTCGAATATAAATAATAATAATAATAATAATAATAATTCAACACTGAAACTAACTATACTAGCACCATGAATAGTAACAACAGAATAGCTGCAACACTGTATTCCCTACGGACATAGTTTGTCTCAGGAATATAAGTATAAATACCCTGCATAAAGGAGATGATGACGATGATAATAATGATGATAATAATAATAATAACAATAAGAAAATCTCATTAGTCCTTAAAATGACGATAATTGAATTCTTATTTTTTTAAACTGTATAGACAATTATTGTTATTATTGCTATTATTGTTATGAACTGAATTCCATATTTTATTTATCATACACGCGCGTAAACATGTAAAATATAAAACTGGCAAGGCAGAAGAAAATTTAATGCATTTGGCATAATAAATTAAAGACATTTCCAGATAGTTTCATGTGATAATTAAACCAAACACAAAAAGATTAAAAAAGAATCCGAACGCGTGGATTTCTAAAATACATTCCGATCAAATGCAAGTAGTTACGATGTTACAAGAAACAAGAGAATAACCAATTTTCGACGTGGTACACGGATTAATCCCAATTAATTCAACGGTCATATTGTGCAGAGAATAGCGACAGAACTCATTCTACATGTCATGGTGAAGTACATTCAAGCACTGCAGTTAAAATAATGCATACTACAACAACACAACCAGCTTAACCTTTACAGCCCTTACGTTCTACCGTCTAGGACGCTAACCTCCAAACGTTGCATTTAATGTATTTATTCAACAAATATAACAAATATAGTTACTGAATATTTTAAACATGGTATATACTCTCCGTTTTTTTCTCTTCAAAAT
>Ga0123355_10020164_pt1 | contig 10637 bp, 6 predicted proteins | sample TergutEmb28metaG_3_FD_89872 | JGI IMG/M metagenome (GOLD analysis project Ga0123355, IMG submission 89872) | Embiratermes neotenicus P1 segment gut microbial communities from Petit-Saut dam, French Guiana - Emb289 P1 | ecosystem: Host-associated > Arthropoda: Insects > Digestive system > Gut ... | reverse complement strand
CCATCATCAGGAGCTTGCGACTATTCTGTTGAATTACCACATTGGTCGTATTGTTCTTGGTTCGATGTGTGTTGGAGTTTCGGTGTGGTTGGGTTGGAGTGGTATCCGTATTGCAGGCTGAAGTTGTGCTAATTCAACAGAATAGTCGCAAGCTCCTGATGATGGATATATTACTGTCCGAAACATGTTGAGCACATAAGAAGTGAAATAAAATAGCAAGTGACATCAAGTTGGTCTTTTATTCTTCAATAAACTGAACCAGTATTTCTGTAAATTCTTTGTGAATGTGACAAAGGGCATGTATACACCGAGTTTTTAAATTGCCCCATCGAAATACTGAGTTTATCTTAGGCGCTTGAATTTTGTGTGTTACTAGACCCAAATTAAATTAAATGATTAAATATACACACGCGCGCGCGCTATGATAGATACTTTAATAAGTACAGAGCTCTTGGTGAGGTCTTTATTTTGAAACAACTCAGTGAGAGCGTAATTGAAAATTTGTATCGCCATTATCTTCATTATTGTGGGGGATAGGGACAGGGACAGTTGGCGGGCACCTGTGAATACGGTAATGAACCTTCGGGTTCCACAAAATGCGGAGAATTTCCTGACTAGCTGCAAGCCGGTTAACTTCTCAAAAAGGATTCCGCTGCATAGAGTAAGTAAGTAAGTAAGTTACCTTCATAATTGATCACAATTTTAATAGTGCTGGCCTATGGAGAAATTTCTGTAAAAGAATACATTTAAAATGTAGTGTGAATCTTCTTGTATCTGTTCGTAACCTTTTTGAATATTCTAACTTACTAGTGGAGAGGTCCCGAAGTCTTTTTTAGTTTCGTTAACTTATCTCCTTCTTGTTCGTGTGCTCTTCATCCATCCCATTTGTACGCACTAGATGTGACAGTGGGTAAGCATATACTATAGTAGCCAGATTTCTTGATAGCCGAGCCTCTAACAACGCGCACTCACAGGTGTACAAGTACTTTCCGGCCGCAGCTTGGTTTAATCACCAAGGACAGGGTGCCAAAAATCTTGAGACTGTTGGGAGTGGATTTTTTATTGCGATACCTTGCTGCGCCCCTTCTCACGTTCTAGTAATTTCTCTTCCTTTGCTGTGAATTACTAGGTTGAAATTTTTGACAGCCCACCTTGCTCTGTTTTTCAAAAGGAAGCCACAAGTACTGAGATTCTGACGGCAAAGTTTTAGAGACGGGGTCGAAAACCATTCTTGCTGTGGGCACAGTGCTTCCCCTTTCACCAACTTGCCTTTTCATCCCCGTGCTAACATCTAACAAGATGAGTGGCCACAGCAATAGTACACTCCTACATTTCTAAGATATTTAACGACTAATGACGTCTCTCTGACGTGTAGAACATCCACACTGTTGGTTACTCAAGCATTACAAGCCTAGTATTATAAGATTTACACCTAATTTTTCACCAGAACTTTGCCATCTCAAAATGCAGAAATGTAAAATACGTGTTGCATTGTACTGGACCGCTTCCTCACTTCATACGTATGCAGCCTCTTGTCTGTCTTACATGTCCATAGTCTCGTCCAAAGCGAGTTCTCCACAGAGTGCAAACTAATGCTTCCCTTCGCCGTTTCAAGTGTCCTCTTTTCCTTAAGGACCTCCAGTAGACGCTTACGTCTCCGTCTTCTTCTAATTGTCACCTCTATCCTTTCCTCAGATGTCATTATTTGGAAGTGAAAGCTAGTAAACTGATAGCACACGTTTAATCTCGAGTCAAGTGCGCAAGATAAACATTCACTGTTAGAGAACACTGCGGACTTAGGGTACAGAAATGTGTCTTTCAGATATGATCTGTCGGATTTTCAAATTTGCTTTTCATGCATCCTCCCATATTTCACCCACCTTTGTTAAACATGTAATTAATTTAGTCTTATTTTGAATGCCGAAGTACCATTATCAAAATGATGGGAGAGAGCATATACATAATTAACAGTAATAAGATTAATTATTAATAAATCACTCATACTGATATAGCAGCGAATTTCACGATGGTAAAGAAGAAGAAGAGATGTTTTTCCCTGTAAAACTGAGCATTTAATATATTGGTTCCTTCGGTTCGATTATCATATTTTTTCGTAGTTTTCTGATTCCTTTTGCAATTTGTTTTATCACGTATTCATTTATAACGACCTAATCGGCGTCCAACAAACCCCGTTGTAAATAAAACGTCGCCAAATGATATGCCATCACTCACTGTCAGTACCTCTGTAAATGGCCAGTGTCCTGAATTAACTGAACAAGCAAGTGCGTAACGTTGACAGCCCATTACATATACAGAATATATGTGTGTATTTTGGCCCGCCCGAACGGTACGTTGCATTACCCTATTAATGACCTTCAAATAGTCATAATACACTTTCGGAAAAGTATTGTAAAACGTTTCATTTGGGACTAGGATGACACCTCCCAAATGGTTTAGTTAGACAAATCTTGACCTCTTGAAATAAAATACACAATTGTGTGAATGTCTGCAGCAAACTACATTCTTGCATTGTACCTGAGAAAAATAGAGATTTTTTTCATCTAAGAATCTATGGGGTTAATTTTTCTTATAACCGTATCATTGGTTTTTGGCAGCTGGTTGGACGCCGCAGTTAAAGGCCAGCTTTGTCCAAGCTCCAAACGAATTGTTTTCGTGATGTTCTGTCTGTCTTCTGAAGAAAGAAGCAGAATTAATTAAAATTATATGACGAATTTATGATGCAAAGTACAAGACAATATATTTGAACTTCTTCCACGGCCTTACTTTATCGCATAAAACACAAAATGCTTATAAAATAAGCTTAGTTCCGTCTGCAGATGGAAGGGATGATGAAAATACTATCACGTTGGGCCTCTTGGAACATCTCGGATAACTGAGCATTGTTACATTTTCAAGAAGTGATTGGTTTGTTGGTTGGTTGGTTGGTTGGTTGATTGGATGGTTGGTTGATTGGTTGGTTGGTTGGGTGGCTGGATGGGTGGATGGCTGGCTGTTTGGTATGTTTGCTCTTTGGTTGGTTTGTTGGTTAATTGTTAGTTGTTTAGATGGTTGTTCAGTTGGTTGGTTGTTTCGTTGGTCCGCTCGTTTGTTCGTTCTTTCATTGTACCTTGTTTTGGTTGGTTGGTTGGTCGGTCGGTCGGTCGCTCCGTCGGTTGGTTGGTTTGGTTGGTTTGGTTGGTTGGTCAGTCGGTCGGTCGGTCGATTTGGTCCCTTGCCACAGCTACAATCGGCCAGGGTGTGACATTATCCGTACTTGGGAGGCAAAACATTATAGGAACTTATCCTCTCCTCGTGAAGACGGGAATATAACCAATTTAATAAATATTTGGTTCATGTATTAAACTATAAGACGAAGAAAAAGTCTACATAAATAAATAACCTGCAAGAGAACCAGTTTCCGAAATATTCTATTCGATAAATTCTGGACGAGGGATGTCTCCAAGTTATCAGTCAGTGATGAGAGAGACGACGGTGTTTTACAATTTACTGTACTTCGTAACAAGATAGAGGGCGAATGTTAATGTCAAAAATGCCAGTAAAATTTCAAAATTACTTTCGATTGCAAAGTTTAACTGGTAGGCTTCCCTCTAAAACTGTGAGTTCTTCTTGATAGAGAGTCCCTTTGGAAAAGCAATTTCTTGCGGAAGAACTCAAATTCCCCAACTTCGTGAAAAAAAATTTCATTACAGCGCTTAAATCAGCCTGCCACTTGTCCCCGAGCCAGATTAATCCAGTTCACGATCCATTTAAATTTCAGTGTGTTCCTTCTTCCGTGCATTAATCAGGTCCATAATACATAAATAACCAACAAGAAGCACTTCAATATTTATGATGCATTTTATTCACAATTTTCTCACCAACATGTTTCGGTCGGTATTGCGGCAGTCTTCAGGATTATGATATTATTAGAAGAACACAACTGTATAAATGTGGTTAGTTGTGACGTCATCACACCATAACAATTTAATAGTATTATAATTTCAGTTAAAATTATACAAATGATTCAAATACATATTTAAAATGGGTGATGATTAAAATATTGGCAGTTAAAATTGTTGAGCCTCTGCGAAGGGGTTAGAACTGAGTTCGAAACAATATACCACAGCGTTTGCAAATCATCTACACGCTGGATTAAAACTCACCACATCGCTACATCAAGCATCACTCCGCACAGACTAAACTATTTTAACTTCCAAGATTTTAATCATCACCTATTTTTAACCTATATTTATATTACTCATATATTTTTAACTGAAATTATAATAATTTTTAATAATCATGTATTGACGAAGACGCAACTAACCAAATTTATACTTTTGTATTCTTCTAATAATATCACCCTGAAAATGGTCGCTGTAGCGGCCGAAACATGTTGGTGAAAAATTGTGATTAAAATACATCATACCCATTGGCGTGCATTTTGTTGGTTATTTACTCGTACACATTATGGAATCATTTTCAATATTTTCTTCCCATCCATGTCTATATCTTCTGTTTCCTTCTCTCAGCTTTCGCCATTGAAACCCTGCACGCACCTTTTCTCTCCCTATTCGAGACAAAAGTCCCGACCATCTCTTTCTTCTTGATTTGATAACCCGCATTGCGTGCTCGTGTACTTGTTGAGGAGTACAAATCATGAAACTCTTCCATGTGCAGTTTTTCCCATTTCCCTCTTTTCTCCTCCCTATTAGGCCTAAATATTTTCCTGGCTACCATATTCTTTAACAGCCGTAGCCTACATTCTTACCTCAGCTTCAGGGGTTAAATTTCACGCCCACACAAATCGACAGGCAAAATTATACTACCGTATTTTAATCTTAATAGTTATGAAAACAAAATGTAAAGACGAAGGACTGGTTGGAATGATAGCAAGCCTACCGTGAAGTCAATGTGCTCTACTTTCTTCATGAACGCAACATTGGTTTGTTAGAATTATTGACAATATTCTGACTCTGCCACACTTTCAAAGGATGTTTTCGCTATCTGAACGTTGTGATTTTGTTGGGAATTATATTTGCTTGAATATATACTTAGTTCTTTCAGAATATGCTTACAGACCAATCTCCTTACTCGCAACCAATAAATATTCTGTGTTTTTCTTTATACTTTATACATAATTGCCCAGTAAATTAACACCATTCGCATAGACGAAAGTATGATGTATCGCATTCAGTTTCAATCCCTCCTGGTTTGCTTTAACCTCCCGAATGACATATTCTACAGCAAAGTTAAAAATCATTGGTAAACATGCATAACCTATTTTCAGATCATTCTTAATAGAAAACGTATCACACAAATATTTACCTTTCTGCGCATTAATATGGGTTTCATTTAAACCACAATTTCATTAATCTAATTGCACGGGATAAAAATCAGTGAGCATGTTACACGGAACCTTCCCTCAAACTAGACGATAGGTTCCTTGGAGTGTGTATCAAAATAGCAAATTAACTGCCCCTCCCCTGCATTCCCAATCCTCTCAGGTATTTACGTGTACAAGCTGTATGATCAGTTGATCTCTGAATCCATAACGCTTATACCAAACAACTTTTTTTTGTGTGTAAATGGATTTAATTTTGACAGTAGAATTTTGGATAACTTTTACGTACAACTGATAAGATCAGTATTCCTCGATAATTGCTACGAACTGTTGTATCACATTTGTAATAAATAGGTGCAGGGACTGAATTGTTCTGCTATTGAGACATGTCATTCTCATTCGAACAGAATTCATAAGTTTTGGTATTTGGGATGACACTGCCCTCCTTCCTGACTGAAGCAATCCTGCTTGAATTTGATCAGTACCCGGTGACTTATTTCTTTTCAGGTTTCCAGCAAATATTTTAAATTCAGAGGCGCAAGGCTCGGGCACTATCTGTATATCTGTTAATGTGCCTAACATTACTGGTCCAAAACACATTCAGTACGTGACAGAAGTGAGTCAGTCTTCCACCTATTAAAATACTGTGAGAATCCGCATGTGTACCAACTTTCTCCTCACTTATTCGCCGTTTTTGTGCTGCAACATCTCTCAAATTTTTATGTCATTACACAGGTCTTTAATATCCTTGTCCTTAGTTATCATTTAGCATTCATTAATTTCGCTTGTCAAAGTTTGCCCCTTTTTTGTTCTTATTTTGTTCTTACTTTCTTCAAATTAGCTGCATTTATGTGGCTTCGATTATTTAGCCTTCACAATTTAGACTTCTTCCTTTGGTCTCCAAATTTTTCACACATTTCCTCACAACATGGTGTATGCTACCTGATTCATACTGCCCTAGACCCTCTTCAGCTGAGATTTTGATATGCTGGTATTTTCCGAATCCCTATTTATGCTCCTACTTATTTTCTAATTTCTCCAAAGCCGTAAACTTGCTTGAGATTTTAAGCTGATACTGTTCCCTATCTTCCACCTCGTTTAGGCTCTTAATAACTGTTCTCTCCAAAACAAACCCTGCACTTCGCCTATACTTACTGACAGTCTGACTCTAACATTGCAACCAGCAGACAGTGATGTCGCAGTCTGCTCCGCTAAAACATAGGACATCAAATGTATCTTATGCCCTGTTGTAGTGTGATATTTAACAAAGAAGTGTACATCATTAATTTCCTCTTGATACAAATTGGTGTGTTTACAGACGGCAAATTCCACATGCTGCCGACTGGCGAGCTGATAGTGATGAACGCTGGCAATGCCGACAGCTACTCGGGCTACCAGTGTCGGGTTACACACCGATTGTCAGGGGAGACAAAAGCCAGCACCGGGATTGCCAGAATCACGGTAACGGAAGCCCGGGCAGTCACCCCACCTCAGTTTTCGGAACGCTCTATCAGTATCGAAGCTCGCCGCGACGAACTGGTTGTTCTCCCTTGCATCGCCGAAGGCCACCCACCTCCAGACTACAGGTATAATCATTTGAAAATCAAATCGTTTAACTTGGGATCAAAATATGAATTTCTCACAGCAATGAATGTTAAGGTTACAGTTTTCTTTGCAGTACTTCCTCAGGCTTCAGGGTAATCTGCATACAGATGAAGGTAACTAATGCCTCCAAACCGTTGTTTTCTATTTACCAAAGTACACGTTATCACACTGCAGAAAACTAATCTTTTGCGGGAACCTGTTGCCTAGAATTATTTGAACGTGTATGTGTTGGGTTCCTCCAAAACTCTGTCTCTCTGTCTCTCTCTATTAAATCTGCACTCTGTCAAATCTCGAAAGAAAACTTTTTGGTAGTATGTGGTGCGGCTATCTCTGGAGATAGGAAGGCATTTTCCGCGGAAATGGTGATATGAACCGGCTACACGGCGTCATATCTAGAATAGGAATATTTTAGAGCTATCAACTATCTGCATTTTTAGGTTAAAAGACCTTGGAAGTAAAGAAAGCAATTTCCTCATCAACCAGGTTACAAAGCATCACATTCCAAAAACAGTCATTTTAGTTTTAATTAATACATTTTCAGCAGTAGACTAGCCTATGTATTACACGCACCTAATTCAGAATACAGAATTTTTGGGCAAGTCCATTGAATAAAGAATGGAAAAAGCGACGAATAAGGGAAGATTTTGTCTCAGTTAAGGTCGGAGGACCGATCGACCTGAAAATAAATATTTTCTTAGATAATGTAACTTATTCGATTTTGAATTTCGGGTTTTCCCTTGTAATATGGACACTGTCCATCGCTCCCATTTGTGCTTCAAACCACACTATTTTGGAAACTGCTTTTATTTTCCTCATTGGTTGTTGATATTTTGAAAATAAACTTCGTGCCAGGTATTTCGAAGGAGAACTTTCGGAAACTAAATTTTTTTAAATATATTTACTTGTTTAGACTTTATCACTCGCCGTATATTTAAATATGAACCTCGCAATAACATATCAGAGCCGAATTCCTTATCTTCATATTTCTGAATTGGAACGCAAAGATTACAATCAGAGAACTATAATATTCCCCGTTAAATGTGTGTATGAAACTTGGTTTCTCGTAATGAGAAAAGAAAATGAAAAGGGGTTCCGACGAAAGCGTACTGAGTGTAACGTTTGAAATAGGTTCCGTCTGAAGGGATTATTTCATATATAATAATGATTTCATAGTTGATATTTTTCACGAAGTGTTACGATAGTCAAATCAACGAAGGTATGACGTTTAGGATGCAGAACTCACAACAACGACAGAAGAATTTTGGTATAAAGGCCTTGGTCTAGAAGAGAAGACCGTGTAACTTAAACGGACGGTACTGGAGACGGGGCTGCGGTGGATGAAAACAGTGACCGGTGGCTGTCGGCTTTGAACACGGTGATGAACATTTACATTTCTTGCACTGTGAATAATTTCATGAAAAGCTGAGCGACTGTTAGTTCCTAGGTAAGGTTGGTTGGTTGGTTGTTTGTTTGTTTGTTTATTTGGTTGGTTGGTTGGTTGTTTGTTTGGTTATCAGTAAGTCGATCATTCGGGCGGTCCGTCAGTCTGTTGCTTACCTGCTTGCTTGCTGGTTTGTTTGCTTGCTTGCTTGCTTGCTTGAATGAATGATTGATTGATCGATCGATTTATTTATTTATTTATTTATTGAATGATTGACTCTTTAGTTGGTTGGTTGGTTGGTTGGTTAGTTGTTTGGCTGGTTTGTCTGTGGGGAGAATCTTATGTTGTTGAGCTCTGACGTGGTACACGGAACTTATAAGAAGTAGCACAAACAGACCAGTTCCATAGAGAGTAGCGTACGTATCCTGTATCCCATTAGCGAATCCACGCATCAGAAGCCTACAGCACAATGGCTTATGGCAGGTTGAAATCCACCGCAGACCACGGATGAGCGCCTCAGATGGTTACACACGTCACCGAACAGATTACATTAATTGGTAATGTTACACATTAAAGCGAAATCTTCATCAAGTTTATGATTGTTAAATTTGTACCCTAGTCCAGAATAATAAACGCTTCATAACTTGAAATATGATAACCAGTTTCATTTTGTAACGATTCTTTGTAGCCTGAAGGAAAGAGACTGCTTGCAAAACATAGATGTAGATGACAGGATAATAATCAATGTGGGTCCTAAAAATTGGACTTTGGACTGTGTGGACTGAACTTGTCTGTTTCAAGACAAGGGCAAATGACATGTACTTTTAAACATGTTACTCAACTATCAGATTTCACGAATTTAGTTAGTTAAACGGAAGTGCTAAATACACGTGTTTTAATCTCATTCCTGCGAACGTAATCCATAGTTCTGCTGCCTGCACTGTTTATAATTGTTTATCCTATGTGGTAACAGAATACTTCTTTTCTCTGTAGTCACACTGACTGCGGTACAAAATTTCCACCATAATTTTACTTTGAAGTCTATCCTTTCTGCTACACATCATAATATGTATATTTTGCTAAATCCGGGAAATGTCGAAAAATCCTTTTCACTGGGGAATATAACATAATCAATAATTAATTAACTGGCACGACCATTCAGATCGGCAACTCTATTCCAGTCTTCTTTTTCTTTTCATCGCTCGCCCTGCCATACCTGGAGTTCGTAATAATCAACATTTTTGTCCACTTCCAATGGGGGCTTAAGGACTTTCAACGTATTAGTATTATTTTTACCATTCCGTTTTCAGTAATGTAGACATTCTAACTCTGTGTTCATGTCTGACCAACTCTATGGATCTTGGAAAGTTGGAAAGGTAATGCTCCATCACCCGTTCAAGAAGTTACCTGTTTCCTATGCAATTCGAAATTTCGTAACCATGCTAACAAAAGCTCCCACTGATCCGTAACCTGAGACACATGTTTCTAGCATACTTCGTCATCATATTTATTTGTTAAATTGGCTGGCTCAGTAAGTGTAGTGTCTACGGTATGGGCTGTTCGCTCATAGGATCGAGGTTTAATTCCAACAAGGGCACGAGAGACTTTTCTCTTGTCCACAGCGTCAATGCCAGCTCTTAAGCTGAGTACCAGAACTTCAGTCTTCCTGTGTACAGTACAAGAGCCGAGGCGTAATGCTGACCATTCCTCTCCATCTAGTGCCAAGAGTAGGAATGCTTGAGGCTATAACTTCTTATCCATACACTTTTCAAGGCTTGATGCATGATTAAGCACAAGTAATTTACCTTTCAGTATTATACTTCCATCTACATCTACTAAGAGTTCCAAGGTTGGCGACCCAAATGTTTCGGGCCTACATATTTGTCATCTGCAACATGCGTGTTGGCGCGCAAGTGAGAGCACGTGTGCCACCGATTAAAAAAAAAAAAAACTTGAAAGTGAAAATTATTGACTGTGTTTCTTTATAACATGACTTTTAATAAACGATTATTCTGACTGCAGAACAGTTGCTGTATGACGTAATTGGCTGTGGTCAGTACCTTGTTTCCTTTTTAGTCTCCTCGTTTTTACGGTGATACGTAAACGATCAGACGACGGTGCCCAGAGTAGAATTAATTATTTCGAAATATTATGTGTCTTTTGTTTTGTCATCAGGGTTTTGCAACATGTCGCAAACAACATCTGAATCCTAACGTCAGTTTTTTACTCCCTCATGAATGAGGAACCATACCCAATCAATGTGATTGAGCTTAATATAGGAGATACATCACTGGATGTATTTCCTACATG
>Ga0123355_10020163_pt1 | contig 10638 bp, 5 predicted proteins | sample TergutEmb28metaG_3_FD_89872 | JGI IMG/M metagenome (GOLD analysis project Ga0123355, IMG submission 89872) | Embiratermes neotenicus P1 segment gut microbial communities from Petit-Saut dam, French Guiana - Emb289 P1 | ecosystem: Host-associated > Arthropoda: Insects > Digestive system > Gut ... | reverse complement strand
TTAACCTTTTGGCGCCGGAATTATTTTTTTAATTTTAGCACATCCTGTATATAAAATGTGAATAATACAGGAACCAAATAAGTTAGATTTATGAAACAAACTGCATTTTGAAGAGGAAAAAACGGAGAGTATATATCATGTCTAAAATATTCAGTACCTATATTTGTTGAATAAATATATAAAATGCAACATTTAGAGGTTAGCGGTGCGGTACGACCACTATAGTCGTCGTTAGGTGTCAAAGGGTTAATGAAATTTGAGGTTTCCACAGCTGCTGAGAATTCTGATCTTTTGGGATACCTGCATGGCCAGCAATTTAAAATATTCCAACATTCTGGAGAAACACTGTACCTTCATCTTCAATGGTTCATTTATATTTGTTACGATACATATTACTGAGCGTGGCCTACTGCTGGTTTACATGCAAGGTAAGTTGTGTTGAAAACTTTGATTTTGGTATTAATTCAATGGAACTCGCAACAAGGAACTGAGCACAGAGTACAAAACTGTAAAGGTTTCTTGGTTGTCTCTAACAGGGTGCTATATTCACATCCCACTGTATTTCCTTCCCACTCCACCTTCTTGTCACAGCCCTGATGTCTAAAATTTTCAAAAATATATCACAATCACCTAAGAAGCACAAAACCCTTCAAAACCAACTTTTATCATGGCACTGGTCAGTGTTCATATCCTGCCAAAAGGCACGAGATTCTTCTCTTCCACAAAACTGTCTAGACCAGCAGTGGGGCCCAGTCAACCTCCTACAGAATGGGTACTGGGGTTCATAAATTGAGTTGTTTGTAGCTTCCTGTATTTGCACATTCATGGCATTACTCTGTCATCCATTTATTACAGTAATTCACACTGCATATATAATAATCAAAGACACCAATACTTTTGCTTAATTTGAAGTTAAAACACAGATTAATGTTCATTAATTTTCTGAGGCATGCTCTGCTGCAAAAGCTGATATTGCGAACAGTGCAGATCATCACCAGTACTCACAGCTGAGTACAAACAGGGCACTTTGGCAGCATTCTTTGGACACCAAATACATTTGAGACACAGTATTGGCATGTTTTTTGGGCGTATGTTTAACGCTTACAAACACTAAATTAAACTGTCCCGTTACACAACTATTATTTATTTCCATGTTTCACGAGTTATCTATGCTGAATTCGTAAGGCTAGAAATGCAAGTGATACAGATATTTCTGTTCTGTTTCTGTACTTTTTGTTTACTGGCATTCTGATTTGAAGGTCCTGTGTTCAAATGTGACTTAGACCAGGCATGTAAAAATCACTGGTGCTTGTGAGCCATACTGAGCCAAGAGATCTGATGTTGGGCTGCACAATTTGAAAAATATATAGAAATGACTGTTGAGTATATGATGGGTGTGATTCGGAGGAACCTGCTTCAAGGGTGGTTTTACTCTCACCATAGTTTCACAAGAGCCAAAGCGGCTGGAAGTTGCATCGTTCTCAATCTCAGAAAATTTCGGGCCACTTTATTTTTGTTGAACAGAGTGTACTTACTTGATGTCAAATCTGACTGAAAGAATGCACACTTAAATTCTTGCTGCTTACCTCAAGATAATGAAACTGGTACAGCCCTGAATGAAAGTCTAATTTTAAAAACAAAAATACAGGCACTCAGTTTTAAAGAACAGCTTCCAAGATATTTCCTGGATGTTACACAAGCTCCTTACTTCAGTCAATTGATCTTTCATGTGTGAAGTTTACTAACATGCTTGACACTGCACAAGAGTAATTCATTAAAATAAAAAACAGCACACACAAGAATTCAGACTTTTTTTCCTATCCAAAAACTCGATAACGGTTCTACATTCATATGGATTACATGGCACTTGAAAACTCCGTTTTGAAAATACTTCTGCCCTTCCCCTCAACTTCTGAGCATTAATTATATTTCATAAGTTTGCTTCAAATTAGAAGCAAACAGTACAGTTTCAATGTACAAGACAATCTTTGATGTGATGCTACTTCACCTACTCAAAGGTTTAAAAATCAGGCAGAAGCAAAATAAGCACAACTGTGAGATCATGTTACATTTTATACACTATAACACAGTCATACATGAACATAATATGGTCACAGCTACCTACTAGCATTATCATTGCAAATCATTACTAGGATGTGTGTTTGTTCTCAATCAAGATAATTTGAAGAAATGGAGTTCTCTTATACATGGGGTTGTGGTTTCAGAAATTGTAAAAGTAAACGCATGTATTATGAATGTTGAGAACCACTTATACAGACCCTAAAATCTTTCCTGAATGTTTTCTGACTAGTAAAGTGAACGAACGTGTGTTCAAAGACCACAAAGTGACAATATTTTCCATCATTTACATCACTAGTAAGCAGTTTAACTGTAAAAAAGAAAAATGTGTATTTTTTCACTGTAATGAGATTTTACTAAATTCATATCTCTTTAAAACCATTACCCAATGCCACCACAAACACGTGACTAAGCCTCACCCATTTTCAGCCAATTTATCATGCTATAGGGTAGGACAAAATAAAATGCAGACCTTTCACCTCTCAGGAACAGAGAAGAATACAAGGCTGACAGGTGAAATGTTATAACAGGGGTTAACATGGTAGTGATATCCAGAATATTTAACTTACTAAACACATGCACACCTTTAAAACATGCTCTAACCTCGTCAAGCGTAACACCAACTTTTAAAAAGGTACATCTGGTGTCTTGTTGCTACCAGCTTGCATAACATACAAACCATGGAAATGCCAAGTGCAAGTTGATGTTTGACTTAAATACAGCAAACTGGCATGATCAGAACAAACACCCCCATCACCATGCAACATAAATGAGGACTGGAAGAGATTACATACTACACATCATCTGTTAAGATGCATTAAAGGTGAACCACATTCTGTGAAAATTAGTGTGCACCAGGAAGTTTTAAAAGTAAAGATCTAATGAATATACCTCGACCCTTGAAACCAAAAATCATGTCAAACTATAGCATATGTCAATATACATGCTTTTGTGTCACGCCTAGAACTACCTTGTTCTGTGTAATGGGAGCGTAAGGTATATTCTGATGAGGTCCGGTCACGCTCTTTATTGTTAAACACAAAACGGTTGCGTAACTCACGACCCCAGCCAGAACCAGACTGCGGAGGATAGGAATCATTCTTTTCCGTTCTCCGCTGACTGGACCCACTCTCAGCATCCTGTAACCACACATCCAGTAAAATAAACCGTTTTCAAATTCACTTAGGTATGACGATCTTTATGTTCACAAACAAACGCTAACAAAACAAACAGATTCAATAAAAGCAAAGAATGTTTACAGACAAAAAGATCTCACCTCAATAATTTCCTCTTTCAGTGAGTCTCTAACGGGCATTGCTGCTTCCAAATCTTGACTTACGTCGCAGCTTCTTGTCTTCACCATTTTCACATGAACAGCCTAACTGCTGAGTTGCAAATATTGCGACCCACAATTTCTTTCATCAATACCATTATTGGTTCTGAGCCTCCGAATTCTAGTTCAATGGCCGTTGGAGTTGCACAATACACGAAGTTCAATTTTCACCTAATGGCTCTCAATTGGTTTTAAATATTCTTTTACCATTCTAAAAGCTGTCATTTCATCTACATATTTCTGCATTCTAAACATCAGTTGTAATACATCACTCGAATCTAAAGTCTAAATAATCAAGACAATAGCACAACGACAACTCTTCCTTTCAGTCTCGCACAGGGCCACAGCTAACATGGCGGTAATTTATCATCCTTCATGACCAACTTATAGCATTAAATATACCTTTGAAACGTATCACGGGAAGTTAGATTTAATGAACAAAAATTTGTACCAAAAGTAGCATTTAAAATTTATATGACTGTTTTTATGCCAGTTCATGTACGAATATTTACCAAAATAAAATATTTGTTTGATTCTTCAATCACGTTAAACCTGAAGTGCACTACCCACCCTGCTTAAGATAGGAACCAGTGAAACCACTACGATAAACAACAATGAGACAAAAAATGCGAATCAGCATACGACTGTCGATTTAGAAAACTGGTAGGGCCGGTTTCTGTCATAAATTTACATTAAGGTATAATAGTACTGAATTATGGATAAAGTTGCGCATTTCGGTGCAACTGGTTAGGCCTTAGATATATTGAAAAACAGCTGTCAACTATATATCTGACTGAACTGGAAGCCAGTTTTTCGTCAATCTACCGAGTCAGACGTCAGTCATGTTTGTGTGGATCAACAATTTAGTAACATATGTTGAAAATGTTATTGGTAAGCTGTTTGATGGAGAATATGTAATTACATAATTCTACCAGTATGGTATCTCACGACGTGTACGCATAAAACGTGTTTTCAGCTCTTAATTAAACCTAATTTCCTTTCAGTGGATTACATAGACTTGGACTTCACTTTGTGGCTAACGTGGATGCTTACCCCTTTAGTGATTACATTCCTTTTGCCTTTGATTATAGTACTTCTTTTGTATGTAACTGCACTGACTTTTTACATCTACAAATTACATAGGTAAGTTCCTTTTCTAAATAATCATCTTATACTTAAACGTGAGACCATTTTATTACCAGCTGAAAGCAGTATAAATGAAATATCAGTAATTCTTAAGCAACCAGAGTGTATATTTTGTCATTCAGGATCAGAGTGTCAGTAGGCAAAACTAATAACAGTTTACTGTAACTAGCTACACATAGAGTTGTTCACAAGCTAATTGTTGATTAGATAATGTTTAAATTGCCCACCTTGTATGGAGTCAAAGTTCTTTACTTTTTTAAGAGCCAGTCACTGCTTTATATCCAAAGCCAAATTTATCCACTACCCACTCTCATAGTTTTTTAAGTACCATTTTAATATCCATTCCGTATGTGCCTAGGTTTTCCAAATGATCTCTTCCCATTTTATTACAAAAATTGTATATTTTTTTAATGACTTGTAACAAACTGTTCTGATGTTAACCTCTTTCAGACACCGGTTACGCCATGCATATGAAACAGATTTCTGGGATGGTGCACGCAAGACACTTTCAGCTGTATGGGATGCCCATGGTTGGATTTGGCATGGTAGCAACTTATTTAACACTTCCAGCTACTGGAGACACAACTAAAAACTGTGAATACTTTCTACAGTATAGAACACTTACTGTTCAGTGTTTTAACACATCACCATCTATCAGAAAGTGCATGGAAAAATTTGTACTACCAAACTTAATCTGTTTCATTAGAATGAAACCCACACATAATAGCTGTGATTCCATGCACATGTAATTGTGTCACTGAACCACATACACATTTAAAACATAACAAACTTAAGCAGAGAATAACACTAATTTGAAAAATGTGCGGCAACATTACTCCATGTCTGCAGTGGCTAACCAAGTTAGCTCTGTGTGACATGCCCAGTTACAGTATTCACAGTCCTGAATGCAATTTTACGTGGTTTTCCCAGTCCATTCAGAGTACTGCAATGCAAGAAGCTGTGAAATAGACCATGACTGCTGCTTCCATTCTCTTCAGGTCACCATACCTAACCCACATCTGAAAGTAACAGAAACTGATTCATCAGTATGTAACAATCCAATACAACACCCATAAAAGCAAAGGTAAAGAAGTCCCATTACAGGCCTGGAGTGGCCCAGAGGGTTCCAAGAAGTTAAGGTTCCCAGATTTCGTGACAACAGCACAGGAAGGTGGTAGGTTGTCAGCCTTATGCACCGGCCGCCTTCACCCCCAGGAAATGCTCCTGGTACTCATTTCTGTTAGAGGCTGAGTTGACCCCAGGGCCACAGTGCGATCAGAAGGATTTTATGTCAATGAAAAATCCACCGACACCAGCTGGGATAGAACCAGCGACCTTCCGATTTGTAGCACAGCACCTTAACCACTGTGCTACCGTGGTGCCCCATACAACACCCATTCACTGTATTAATTACTACAACCCAACATATTTCAGTCCTAAGACCATCCCAAGGTCATCACAAAACAAGTTAGCCTGGTCCTAGTACCAACATATGTTGGGGTGAAATAATCAATAAAAGGAGTTATGTTGTGAATGATTACTATTTGATTTATTTAAAGAATACAGTAGTATGATGTATGACCTGACTGAATGGCTTCAGCAGATCAGATGTTTATGAACCCAAATACCTTACATTTTCATGTCACTGACACTGCATGTGAAACAGAGCTGCTATAAAATGTGGCTCAGATTCTCAAATTTCATTTAGGGGCAGTAGAAAGCATTTATTTGGCCTGGCATTTGTATGTGATATGAGTTCCCAGTATAATGCCCAAATTTGTTACATTTTAGAAACGCCTTGCATAATGGTCACTCTTGAATGTCCATTGTTCCTGTAATGGTACTGTTTATTTGTGTGCTCATGGCATGCTGATTTTTCATAAATTTGATCCCGTTCAGTAATATTACCTTAAGCTGTGCAGCTCTTATTTGTTATGTATGAACCATCTGAATTTCAGGGACGTACCCTGAATTGTGGGGGGATTGCGGTAGCACAGTGGTTAAGGTACTGTGCTACAGATCGGAAGGTCGCTGGTTCGATCCCAGCTGGTGTCAATGGATTTTTAATTGACATAAAATCCTTCCGATCACACTGTGGCCCTGGGGTCGACTCAGCCTCTAACGGAAATGAGTACCAGGAGTATTTCCTGGGGGTAAAGGCAGCTGGTGCTTAAGGCTGACAACCTACCACCATCCTGTGCCATTGTCATGAAGTCTGGGAACCTTAACTTCCTAGAACCCTTGGGGCCTGTAACGGGACTGCTTTACCTTTTACTCTGACTTATAGATGAGATGTCTTCATCCAAAAAGTTGGTATTGCAAGATTAATTATTTTGCACTAAGTTGCATTTGCACAGCAGTCTTGTTAACATTTGCACTTGAAAATCGAAACATAATTGAATATGGTGAAGCACAGCATATTTGAACTGAATTTTTTGGTCTGAAGTTATATCTGTTGCAAATTCTTAGGTTTGCAAACCATAATCTAATCTGTTTACACATTTTTCCCATTACTGGACATGATGTGTAAATACAGGTGAGTGGGGGCAGAGTTGGTTCATTATATTGTACACTCAAAGATGTTGCCGTTTCTCATAATGGCATAATATTACAAGCACTTAATCAAGAAATAGTAAAATTATCATTATCATTAGAGGAGGTATTCACAGGAAAGTAGACTATGAGTGTATTTAAAGACCATTCATTCTAGTAATGGGAGAGGTTTAGAGAAGGCAAGTGTTTATCAGTGTGACTGCCTAGATAAGTTATCTGCTGTTTGTTAAATACATTCAAACCACGTGGCACATATAACTTTGGTCCTCCAAACAACATGCAGTGTGTTCACACCTTAAACCATGTAGCAATTTTTTTCAAAAACATATTGTTGAAAAATCCCAAGTTGCTGCAAAAAAGTTTTCTTGGATAACATGTTTATCAATTAGGAACTCCAAACTTATACCAAGACATAAAATAAATTTGTGTTTATCATGTTTAATGCACATAACGTAAAAATATGTTCAAAAAATTACATGACATATACCGTATATTCTCGAATCTAATCCGCACCCTTTTTACAGTTTCAGAGGGCTAAAAAATCAGATGCGGATTAGAATCGTGTGTGGATTAGATTCGCGGTCGTGAAGTGGATTTTGGAAAAATGATAGAGCCGCTGTACATGCCGTAAGAACAATACAATACAATAATTTATTATTTATAATATATTGTATAATATGTATAATTTATTATTCATCAGACCCGCCATCATCACTCATAACTGAATTGTTATCCATCACCCAATCAGTATCATCTTTATCTTCACCATCGTCCTCCCATAGAATGTCATCTTCAGATCATCTGTGGTGCATTTGTACCTCTGGCAGTTAAATGGCCACTTTACACATGGCGCGTTAGTCGGATAACGGTTAAAGCATTGGTAACATCCAATGTTATTCAATCAGTCTGCCTTGTAGGCAAGGGGCGGTTGAAGGCAAGGTGCGGATTAGAACCGTGACCTAACTTTTTTTTTTCGTTTAAGAAATCGGCAAAAACTAGTGCGGATTAGATTCGAGAATATACAGTCATTTGCTATAAAAGATAAAAGTACTTTAATACATTATTTTCAAGAACACTGTTACCTTCTTAGTTTATAGTGTTTGTTAATATGTGGATCATAGAATGAGTTCAACAGCCTATGGAATTGGCCTGTCTGCTGTTCTTTTCTCTTCTAATTATTTTGTCCAAATGCTGTTGCCTTGAATTTCAAGGCATTTCACAGTTGAAACTAACCGTGCCTTCTTACTTTATTACTTGTTTTATTGCCATGTCATGAGAAATTATAGCAAAAGAGAAAATATAGAAGGCAGTGCAAAGATTTAAAAATGTATAGGTCTGTCAAGCTGAAACTGAACGATGGTGTATTCACATCTCTCTGCGTAATACCGTATTGTTGACATTTCTTATACTTATTTACGTAAAATATTGCTTGTTTCCAAATGTAAGGTTTGTAGCCTTCTTCTGCTTGCTATGTGGTGCAGGTTACGAGGTGAGCGGCATGGAAAACATTCCAGTTGACACCCCAGCACTGCTTGTGTACTATCATGGTGCAATTCCCATAGACATATATTATTTAATTGCAAAAACCATTCTCTACAAGGACCGTTTGATTCATACAGTTGGAGATCGATTCCTCTTTAAAACACCAGGTAAATATGATTTCAATATAATGGATTTAATATAAGTGTTGTACAGTAGAAATTCTTAACCAGGGGTGCCAAATGTCCAGACACTACAAGGCAGGGTTGCAAGGGTTCTGAGTGCAATTGGTTAAAACCAATCCCATTACCAAGATTTCATGTGGAGGATATCAGAGAATAAATAAAAGGTTATGTGATCCCATAACAGGCCCTGTGTGGCCCAGAGGGTGGGTAGAGGTATAGCTCTTCCATGACCGCAGCACTAGAAGGGATCAAAGAATAAATTCCCGGAGAAATTCTGACTAATGTCTGAACTGAGAGGAATGGAGGTACAACTTCAAGCACCAAAATTCTCGTATGCTCCTTCTTTTGCCTTTAAGTTAGCTTGGCATATCTTATAGCCAACTTGCTATACAAAAAAAAAATCTGTAGGTGTGTTCGCTGAATATCAAAAATCTACTCTTACCTTTGTCAAGTATGTCCGCATGGAACAACTCAGGCCCCATTGAATGGATTTTCATGAAATATGGTATTTGAGTTTTTTTTTTTATTTTAAAATTTGTCCTGAAAATTCAAGTTTTATTAAAATCGGACAAAAATAATTGGTACTTTTCATAAAGACGTATGTACATTTATGATATGTTGCTGAACTCTTAGAATGAGAAGTGTTTCAGATAAAAGTTGCAGAGAAAAGCAAAACATACAATTTTATGTTCAATAACTTTTTTCCAAAAATGGTGCCACATATGACAATATAATATGGCGCATATGCTTTGCATGATGGATAACTAAGGCTCCAAACACACGTGCAGAATATGTAATACTTATTGCTTTTCCACAGCAACAGTTGTTACACAAATGCAAATTGATGTTACGTTTAAATGTATGTGGCCTGTCTTGTTACTTATTGCCAGTAAACGGTGTGAACTGATTGTACCATTCAGCATTTTCTGGCATGTTGCGAGAGAGAGAGTTTAAACCCTCCTTGTTTTTAAGCTTTCACCGTATTCTAAATGTAATTTGTTCCTTTTTGGGTAATTCCCCGGCGTCTGAGTTCTAATTGCCGACGTTTCAGAACTCACTGTCGTTTCCATCTTCATAGGAAGGTGCCTATGAAAATGGAACTGACAGTGAGTTCCGAAACATCGGCAGTTAGAACTCAGATGCCGGGGAATTACCCAAAAAGGAAAAAATTATAGTTTAAACCCTCTCATCCAAAGAGTGATTTTCTTAGGTAGGGGTAGGGACTTTGCAGCAAGTGACAATATTTAGAACTCTGGATTTTAAAAGCTCATGGTTCCGTGCATTGTAATTCAGCGTGAATGAAAATCCAACAGATGCAACAGTATGCAGATATTTATTTATTGCAAAGCTACTCTACATGTTTCAGGTGTCACAGCACCCATCATCAGGAGTATTAAAAACTGTACCCGCAGCCTCCGGTACAGGTCATACTACTTGTACCGCTACTCCCCTCCAACGTGGTCTGATCAGGACTGGTTAGTGCGAGTCCAGTCCAGTCCCAATCAGACCACGTTGGAGGGGCATAGCGGTACAAGTAGTATGACCTGTACCGGAGGCTGTGGGTACAGTTTTTTAATTCCTCTGGATTGTCTGGTGTAACTAGCATATCTAACATACAAGTACTCAAAGAGAGTGGATACTCCAAAATACATCATATTGTCATTTGTTACACATGACACTACTCACTCATATGTCAGCCTTAATTTCAGTACTTGTAAGTATCGTGTAATGTAATATAATTTATTTGCATTCTATAAATCCAAATTAGGATCCAATCCTGTGGATATAGACATTGTCACTTACATACTAATATAATATACATAGTGTTGGGAGAATCTTAGTTATAAATAGAGTGCAGCATTA
>Ga0123355_10020162_pt1 | contig 10638 bp, 3 predicted proteins | sample TergutEmb28metaG_3_FD_89872 | JGI IMG/M metagenome (GOLD analysis project Ga0123355, IMG submission 89872) | Embiratermes neotenicus P1 segment gut microbial communities from Petit-Saut dam, French Guiana - Emb289 P1 | ecosystem: Host-associated > Arthropoda: Insects > Digestive system > Gut ... | reverse complement strand
TCATTCAATTCTCTTCTTTTTAAAATTATCAGTTTTAAAACATTGTCTTATAGGCAGTTTTATTAATAATGAGAAATGTAGGTCTCTTAATTGTGATATGTAAGAGCTTTGTTTCTTTCATGAGCGAAGAATTTGTTCATACTCTTATATGTTATCAAAATTCAAATAGGTCTACATCAGAAAACAAGTTGAATAATTTTTGGAAATCTATGTATAGGTACCTGTAGAACTTGGCACTCTAATGTCACAAAATACTTTCCTTAGAATTGCATTATTTTGAAATTCTATCAGTTTAATTCATTTTACTTTCTTGGGCCCCATCACTGTCGAAATAATATGTTGTAGTACGTATGGCAAATCTAATTTCTTGAAGCTTAAATTTGTGAAGGTATTTTCAAATGCGATTTTCAGTAATCCAATCGTTTTTGCAAAATTAAACATCTGTTTCAGTTGTGCATATTGGATGATTTTAAAGTTTCTAAGTTTACAAAATTTTCATTTTATTTGAAGTGGTTTACTCTATCAGGCAATGAATTTTTTTTCAAATCGCTTTGTGCATTTTGGCATTTGGATTCTTATCAACTCACTTGGTGCCCAGTAAGTTAACTTAAAATGCCAGTTTTCTTTGTTAATTCGTAACCTGTTCTCTCGTTATTAAAAATATAATGGTTTTTGAAGAAAGTTCTGAAATATTTTAGTACCTTTATTCAGGATAGCAAAAGAAGTTCAGTGTTGTGACAAACATTTATACTTATTGCCATTATCGAGACGGAATAAAGCAACTGTCGATTTTATAACCTCAGACATGGTTAAAGTTGAACGATAAATTTTAAAAAGCTCCGTTCCTTTGATTTTGCCAAACAATAATTCCTTGTTTGTTACACATTTTGAATTCTTAGTTTTACTACCAACCTCTTATATTTTTCACGAAGGACGTTATATATTAAGTAAAGCAGAAGATACCTCAGACAAAATGCATCCAAGTATGTTAAGTACAAATTAATGTTTCTTGTAGTTTACTCTCGCAGATAACATCCTCCACAGTAATAGTTTTAAGCATAGTTTTTCAATACAAAAATTATCTTTTATAAAATAAATATGAGTTACAAATGTAAAAGAACACTGCCAGCTGAGCCAGTAATTTTAATATCTGTATTTTATGCACTGCTATCACCTAGGATAGAAAAACTTTACTATAAAATCCCAATCTATTCCTTGTATAATTTTCCATTTCGTTCATACGTTCAACCACCGTGTTCCGAATACGACATCTGTCTTCGAATTTTTGCATCCTTCGGACAGGTAAATGCAGATAATTTAATTACATTGAATATTTATGTAGGTTTTAAAGAAATAAGGTGTGACGACGTGAACTGGATTCAGATCGTAATATCTTTTCGGTGCCCACAAAGAGATTCATATTTCAACTAAATAAGAGGCTTACAGCTTCTCAAGGTGGACACCGTTTTGAGTAAGTGGTCAGTCGGAGTTTCTGCTCTTTCGGCATATTGCGTAGCGTCGGTTGGTGGTTAGTTACCGAAGTTTCGGAGGACTCTATCTGTTCTATCTCCAAGGGTCAATCTGTTCTGGTGGTCAGACAGTTCTGATCCTTGAAGGTGTAGCCGATAGACTGTTCTGAAATGTACGTAAGTAACCACAAATCAACGCTGTACGATATCACATAAGAGTGAAGAAATCATCGAATCGTCGACCAAGCCTGAAACCGATCATAGGTATTCAGCTGTTTTAGGATAGTAGTTAGGTGGTGAGTTAGACATTGCTTGGATTTACTTAACTATCTGCGCCCGACGTGAGTGCTGCCTGCTTTAGAAATGCTTCACTGAATAAACTGCCTAGGAAAAAGGTCAAACGTTTACTGTGTAAGAGATTAAATAAATTATATCACTAGCTTATCTATTCCAGAAAGTCCCAAAGAAGGCTGTGAATGTATGAGGGGAAAAGATAAAATTAGCCGAAACATTACGGGGTAAAACACAAGAGATGAGAAAAATTTAAGCACCTTGAATCCCCAGTGTCACCGCACATGAATGATTACTACGTTGCTTGGGACGTGACTTGTTCCTCGTCATTAATCACTGCACAACTCATCACCCTAATGTTACACACGTTAGGCTTGCCGGCAGAGGGCGGTGATAAAGAGAAACATTTTAATAAAATGAAGCTTACCGTCGGAAATAACACTAGGAGAACGCATTAAATCTCCGACGACTAAGAGTCTTCTGAATTATGTATTTGTATGTTACGTAAGAACTGAGAACCTGTTTTGTAGAGAACACATGTTTTGCCCATTATAAGAAGGAGTGTATTAGTGCAGTACAGGTAAATTTTACCTAATTATTTAAAAAAACCTTCAGAATCACAAAAATACACGATGTGGCAAAATAAATATTTTATTAATTTTACAGCAGGTGGTATATATTTACCGCTGTGCTTCAGAAAGGTAATGGTTATGATTTTTGTTCAATGCATCGCTGTGGACTGGTCATTTAAGGCTTGCTACTTTGGGAAATTCATAGAATATTCACATCACCCAATATTTTACCTTTAAAATAGTGAAAGTCTTGGGGTAAAATAATTTTTGAGATAACTGAAGAATAAAAAACCAACTAGATTCCATTTGTTATTTTATTGTGCTTCTTATAGGCTCAACATGTTTCGGGCATTACTGTTCTCATCATCAGGAACTCGCGACTATGATGTTGAGTTAAGCTGGAGTAGTGTCCGGGCTGCAGCCCGGACACTACTCCAGCCCAATCTCAAACATAGAGCAACAAGAACGATACGATCAATGTGGCAATCAACATCATAGTCGCGAGCTCCTGATGATGAGCACAGTAATGCCCGAAACATGTTGAGCCTATAAGAAACACAATAAAATAACAAGTGTCATCTGATTGGTTTTTTATTCTTCAGTTATCACAATGAAACACGGTCCAATAATTTTTGAGGTTTGCGGAGACAATGAAATGATGGAGAATTTCGGAGGGAGCGACCTGACGGCTTGCAACGAGAAGGAAGGCAAAAATAAATATGTGTGCTATGGATGAATGTTTGTTTTTAATATAACTCACGGGTTAAAACTGATCATTAAGCTCATCAAGCAATTTGATATAACAAAATTTTGCTTCGAAAAACAACACCAGAATTTTAACATCGTTTACGCGTCATTTTCGGTCAGTAGTTAAGCAAAACAAATTCCCCTGGGTTAAAATTTCCGGAAATTGAAGTTTACCACTCAAATCCATCTACTGGCAATGTTTAGAATTAGTAGAGCTATTGCTCCTATAGCCATAAACCTTCATGTAGGGAACAGCGAAGCGTTTACATTTATACAAATACCTCAGAGATGAAACATAGGAACAGACAGACGCGCAGTTTAACTGTCTTATACTCGTATATGTACATTTTATACACCCTGTAAAACAATCCATCCCAAAAAATGTGAAACAATAGCAGCTGCACATTTTATGGACCCAGAAATTCATTATCTGTCAGAAGTGTTGATTGTTTAACCGTGTGCTCCGTCAGAATAATTCAGTCCGTGTTTACCAAATTTTTTAAAATTTATTTTATAATGCCTTCCTATCTAATCGTAGTTCTTCCAAGTACCTGTTCTCTTGAAGCCTTTCCTCCAAAATCCTACCTGCATTTCTCTTCGTTCACGCATGTGAAACATGCCGGCTTAACTCATCTCTTTAAGATATCTTCAAATTTATAGGTGCTGTTTCTTATCTCTTCCTATTTTTGTTCTTTAGGATAATTTACTTTTTCACCAATCCCTAAACATGTAAGACACGCTTCGGCAGAAATCTGCAACCTCTTGTTGAATGTTTTATACACTTGGAGCTGTCCGTAATAGCTGGAGGTCGGTAAGATTAACTCAAAGAGGTAATTCCCCAACACATAGAGTATTCTTTCTTTATTCGAAAATCCATCTCTGCTACTTCAACAAATAAAAGCTCTACTAACATTGCACCTGCATGCTGTGCTTGACCCTTGTTTTAGTTTTAAATAGCACCTTCCTTCTCCCTATATTATACTATAGTTTCAGTGGTGTCGTGGGCAAATTTTGTGAAAAATGATTAAATTTGCATAATTCCGAAAACATTTTATTGTAGCCTAAGATTTTATTTTAAATTATAATTGCACAAGACAGTTTTTAAGACCAAACTTCAAATGATTTGGGGAATGATATAGATTTTCCACAATGACCAGCGCTTTTGAAATAACAAGGATTTTTAAAAAAGTAGAAGTATTTCCGAAATTCTCTCTCTAGGCAATATCAATCCTTGACATTTAGGGACAAATCTTAAAGACCCTCAGTGTATGGATATAACACAGGAAGCTATCTGGCAAAATTAATTGAATTCAGTGCCGGTCCACTCAAACCATTAATTTACAACTGCATTATTATCAAATATAAAATTCACAATTTGTCATTTGACAGCTTTACACCTTACATATATGCTAAATTTAAGATTTAAATTTACAATATCAGGATAGGGTTTACATTTTATTCAATAAAGTTACGCATTCTATGGCTACTCATAGTGGTTTGTAATGCAAATGTGTTTCAAAACTGTATTAAATAAAGGAAAAACACATGACGTATGCAAAATTATAAAGACTGCATTTGGCTATTGTAAATACTTCAATCAATTATATTGCTGCACACCAAATTATGAAGTTGTTTACTCATTTATTTAATATCACTGTAATTAACTCAGACTATGTCTTTTCAAAGGACAAAGTGACAAATGTGTAAGTGATGAAATATAAACCATAAATATAAGTGACATTCGGCTAACGTCAGGTATAAACCCGAAACCAGACTCCATAGGCTGAGGAAAAATAAGTAAAAAATCTTACAGAATAGTTGGTATCTGAGCCAAGAATCGACAGCCATACTTCCCGGCTTTGAATCAAGACTACTAACCTCTCCAACATGGCGCTGCCTTGTTTGAAGAGCAGAATCCTACTTTCCATATTGTAGAATATGTTGAAGACAGGTTGGTTGGTATTTGTGTTGTTGGTGGTGGAGAAAGTGGTGAAAGAAGAAAGAACTGTATTCTATATAATTGAAAGAACAACTTTCGGAAGCAATTTTTACACTTCAGGAATTCCGAAATTCTGGCTGAAATGTGTTGTATTAAAAACAATTCAATTTTTTAGCATGCACTAAATTATTCGGCTGCTCTCTGATCTGTGGATATTTAAAATTCTAAATAATTTACACACATAAACTTTGACCGTGTGGAGAGTTTTAAACATGAATTATAACGTTGAGTGGTTCAAATTTTACAGTTTGGCAGTTTATTTTGTTCTTGGTACTCCTGTAGTGCTACCTTGATGATGATCGCAAAAGCGATCGAAACTTGTTGATAATCAGTAATATGTGCTGAAACGTGTTTTATGCATGTGGTGTGTTGAATTTGTTACATAATTACATAACTTTAAATATTCCTTAATGCACGGATATGGAACTTGTTCATTATATAAATTCATTAGCGATTACGGAATTCATACGTCTTTGCATTCTGAGTACAGATTGCTCATTATTAAGCCTTTGAATGTAATAATAATTCTGCAATTAAAGTAAATATTATTCTGGTTACACATGTATATATTGATATTTAGTTCAATTGCCAACCCTGATTTGTTAACTTCCTAAATATTGCGTTTTAATGACTGAATTGAATGGATTCTACACTTGATTCTCTAAAAAACCAATTAAAATTTTTAAAAGTGTAACATAATAAAAGCAATTTTACGGGATAACGAAAGACTCTCTATGGGTACAAAATTTGGTAGAAATTATTATCACTTGAATACTGACTGCCTAAGAAAATTATCTCAGGACTTGTTTATGATGCAACAGTTTGAGCTAATTTAAAGTTAAATTTTAAAATATTTAAGGGCGTCCTTTCACAATAATAATAATAACAACAATAATAATAATAATAATTATTATTATTATTACTATTATATAGACGTAGACTCTGTGTACGTAACTCAAACTTAGCCACTGACGGCTAAGTCTTGTACTTTACTAAACGAACAATCCTACAAATTTTGGACACTAGCCAGCATCAGGCGCCTCCATTTGCCCCGGTACCGCTATTCCAGCATGGATAATTTTTAAGAAAACTTTCCCTTCTCATCATTAAGGAAACCCAAGTTCATTTCCTTTTTGCAGGAGGTGGGGAGTCTAGCTGTGAGACGAGAAAATAAATTTCTTTTCGTACTTCATATCCCAGGTCTGTAAAAACGTTGAGAAGTAGTTACGTAGATGACTCATAAAAGTTTTCCGGTTTTCGAGTCGGGTGTTGCTCAAAGGATAGTCTACTGCGGTTTTACATGCTTTAATATAGGAGTTTGTTTCAAAATTACTGCCGCCGGTTCAAAATACACATGCAGCAAATTCAGTCACACTGAATTGGAGGCGGAAAGTTACTTCGAAACGTCTTTTGCAATCTGTTGTACTATACGGTGTAAAACAGTAGAAGACTATCATCTCGGAAATGTCATACTTTTGTGCCTCAAAGTTTGAGGACATTTGTGGTCCTTGCTCTTCAACATTCTCTAATCTGAGCCCAAAGGAAGATTTATAAATGAACAGTCTGTTGAATATTCTAATTTTCCGGCTCTTAAATACTTATTATTCCTTATACTGATTTTTCAGGAAGGAAATCACGCTGACATTTGTCACTATCGTTTCAACATTTTCACCTTGATTTACACTCCTGGTATGCAGGGACCTTTGTGGTGCATTATCTCCATCTTGTATAAAAATCCTTATGGCTAAAGTTTTATCTGGTTATTTCCTCGTAAGTTTAACATTCCAAGTAATAATTAATACTTTTAATCAGAAATTATTCGGATGTTTCCACGCCATTTGAATGACGGAAGGGATTTTAACGACACGTGTTTATCCAGATTAACAGCACTTCAAGCGATCTACAGAGAACAAATAACTTGCCCATAAGTCGTTTGGATTCAGTAACTGTATTCAAAATAAAGGTGTTATTTTTTAACAGACAGCAAATTTTACTTCTAAGTTTTAAAAATTATTTCCCCGCACACAAAACACAGACACTTTGGACTGTTAACAGTGGTGGCATTCTGGCAGGAAGTAATACGCACGCAAGCGGACGGAAGATTAAGTATTTACAAATTGAATGATGATGTAACAAACAGTCTTCGGAACAAATACTCGAAATTTCAAATTGTTAAAGGTTTTAACATTCGAGTCATGACTTAGGAAGGATAATGACCAGCTGGCTTACGTGTGCAAGTTGAAGAAATCTTCGCTTATAATTTGACCACACTGTCTGTATGGACATATTAATCAATGCATTGTTATGGACATTAGTAGAATTTCTTGCTTGCAACCAAAACTTTGGAGAACAACCGATTAATACTGCCACGAAGTTAAGGGTAAATCTAACCTCTGACTTCATGATCACTCTCCAAGTTTCGAGGAGGAAGGCAAATTTTCATCCTTATAGGCACCATTTTTATGGCCAAATTGTAAATTTTATTTCAAACTTTGAAGGGTCACTTGTAAAATCTTAGACATAACTTTGAGGAGGCCAAATGAGAAATCTTCTAAAGAGGTGTAGCACTTCTGACATCGTGGAATAAAGTCAGTAACAGATAGCCCAAAGTCATCAAACGAAAGAACTCCCAGATCTCCAACAGGACTAGAAAAATATATTTTCTCTCATATTTTTATTATTTTATTTTGTTATTGAGAAAATACTTACTTGTGCTGTTTACTGTAGAGAAGGAAAAATATTTTTCAAGATGCATTTTAGCGAAATTTAAGAAATTCTTTGTGCCGTTTAAAAATATTGCTGTCTTGTGGTGAGTCATGCCTTTTACGATAAATCAGGGAGAGATGCCTCTCTTTACAACGCCTGTTTTAACTCAATCCGCAAATCGTCAAAACAGAAGAAAGTTCCGAAATATAAGTATTTTTCTTATTTTATTTGTTTCAAGGAAAATTTCTGCAGAAATGGAAGTTCTAGAGATTCAGAGCGACTAAAGAGAGTGCCTTAGTGATCTGTCTCCCGGACATGACGGTAGAGATGCCTCGACTAACAGCGAAAAGAGCCGCGTTTGTCAAGGAGATTCGCCACTGTCTGAATATATGATGTGGATAGAGAAACAGAAGACGAGAATGAAATGCTGAACTTAATTCAACGTAACGAAACAATATAAATACAACAAAGAATGAATAATATATTATAAGTACACAGCTTTTAAAATAGATGAAACTAAGAATATAGTAATAATCCAAAAGTGCGGAGGTCACGTCGGTCTTCAGTTTATTTCTCTATGTTTGTTTCCAATACGTCTCCGCCTGCAATAGATCTTAGTCAGAGCTGTGACATGCAGGTAAAAGGGTCAACGGACCAAAGTAGTGGAAAAGTCTGATTTCTTGAATTACTTGACCCTTAAAATTGAGTCACTATAATCTTCAGAAATTTTGGTATTTATTTACCAGTCAACACGGCATGATATCTAAGGAGACTAACATTTTTTTACTGGAACTAAGATTTTTTAGGTTTTCTTAATGATGTATACATATATACATACCTTGACCTACGTGTATACATTTATATACACATAAACATATAAACAAATAAATGCACTCGCACAAGTCTTTCAACTCATTAATCTTCTAAGACGTATTTATCTCTTACTTTTCAGATAAACGTTATGTGCTGTGTAGAGTATTTAAAGAGGGTATAATCTTGTTTTCCTTTTGGAAAATCCGTCAAAACTTCGAAATATCTGAAACCCAAGAATATTTAACCGGACGTCCAATCACCTTGGGATATGGAAGAAACTTTTAAGTCAAGCCTCTAGTACAAATAACATGGGGGAAGCTTTAAGTGACTGTGCAGACAAATTGCGTGCTTTTGACAAGTGGCATCCCTAGACTGCTTGCAATTTGGCTGTTTGGTTACAGAATCGAGGTCCTCTTCCTTTCACTCAGCTGGGTTTCTGCCAAAAGGAAGCAGAGTACAAAATGCTGGAATTTAAGCTTGGACTAACTCTCTTTACTCATCACCTTTCTTAGTGAGATCCAACTTCCACGTTTCCGTCCTTGTTTACTGATTCATAACAAATGGATCATGGATGTGCTAAGGCACTGCAACGAGAGGTACCAAGGACTAAGAAAAAAAGGGAACGCAACATAAATACATAAATTTTGTGCGAGTCGGGAAGTAAGAAGAAGTGGTACAACGTAAAAGTAGAGAACGGTTCTTCCTTTTCTTAGCTCGGCTGCATTTGGATTGAATGAGAAGTCACGGTGTTTTATTCTTATTTGTTCTGCGGAGAAAGAACCGATGGTGCTGGAGTGGAAGAAAGCTTGGTGGGCCACTTTCAACCTCTGCCCCCTTCAGACCTCCTCACACATGCTTGCCCATTTGCCATATGCCCCCTTATCACCAATCCACCCCAAATCACGTGTCCTTGGGGTTGGTTAGAAGGCGACCTCGCTGCGCGGCTTGCCAACATTTCTTGGCACAGAATCAACTTTCTAGAAGGAAATCTGGCCAACCGGAAACGCCTAAACCCGGAATGAGACCACAAACGCAAAAATGTACCTCTCAGTTCTACGTTATGAACCTTGCAGTGTCTCCCAAAAGAAGAAGTGATGCGGCTAAAACAGGGATCGATATGAATTTATAGGCATGGCGAGGAATAGTGACGGACATTCCTTTGGAACGCGATACAGAAAGGATCCTGCTGTGATGATACACAAACTAAAAACAAAAGCCTGATAAGGATTTCTGCGTCCAATTAAAAACAACTCATGGAATAATGATAATTGCTTCTCTCCCTATAAACAGTAACTTCAGTATCCACTTCCTTTCTCTTGTCAAACATATTATGCACATTGCAACTTATGGAGAATGCAGATTGTAACTGTGGAGAGCGCAGATTTTAACTATTTTGGAAACGTAAATCGCAGTTTTATTCAATTTGTTTTTAAAAATTATGATTAATGTACACAATATTTTATGCGAAAACCTGAAGGCAAATTAAAACGGTTGTTATGAAGACAGAGTAAAATAATGTAGAATTCAAAAAGTGCAAGCTATGGTCTTGTGGTAGGCACTGGAAGACACGGCATCGGAACTGAGGTCCAAACATTTTGGTTAATATCTTCAATAACTGACTGAATATAAGGCTGCCAATTATTACGATTTCATGGAACTGTTGAGTTATTCCTTACGATTCTGCAAACTTCAAACGCAGTATATTGTAGTCCTATGCACACATGTCATTGAAAACATAATCATACCATCGCTACATCAGAGAACTTCCCAGAAATTAATTTTGCTTATTCGGCGTTTGCTTTTCCGTTTCATGCACGATGCTCGCATGTTCTCAGAACATACACAGTCGAGAATAGCTAACTGAGAAACATGGAGAAATCTTCTTTTTTTCACATTTTTACTGTGCATCTTGATATTCTCACGTCTTTATTTGTCCAACTAAATGCACAATTATATTGTTCTAGAAGTGTTAAGACTTACATTAAGATTTAAATTAAAATGCTCCTACATGTTTCGGTTTAACAAACTATCATCAGGGAGC
>Ga0123355_10020161_pt1 | contig 10638 bp, 8 predicted proteins | sample TergutEmb28metaG_3_FD_89872 | JGI IMG/M metagenome (GOLD analysis project Ga0123355, IMG submission 89872) | Embiratermes neotenicus P1 segment gut microbial communities from Petit-Saut dam, French Guiana - Emb289 P1 | ecosystem: Host-associated > Arthropoda: Insects > Digestive system > Gut ... | reverse complement strand
TGCCCAACCTGCCGCCAGACCAGGATTTCAGCGCCAAGGTGAAGGCGAAAGCGTACCGGGTGACCGAACGCGCAGGCGTCGTGTGGGTCTATATGGGCACCCGCGCCGACGCGCCGCCAATGCCGCAGATCGAAGCGACCCTGCTGGCCGAGAGCGCCGTCTCGCTCAATTTCACGCAGCGCGAGTGCAACTGGTTACAGGCGCTAGAAGGCGACATCGACACGTCGCACTTCAGTTGGCTGCATGTCGGTTCGGTGAGACCGGACCAGGTGGATGCGGACAACTGGCTGCAATATCAGGTGGCGAACCGTGCGCCGGAATATCAGGTGAACGACACCGACTGGGGCACGATGTACTGCGCCTATCGCCCGGCGAGGCACGGGCAGACGTACTGGCGGTTCGCGCATTTCGCCTTCCCGTTCTGGACGTTCATCCCGCAGGGTGATTTCGCGGACCGCGTGATCGCGCGCGCCTGGGTGCCGATGGACGACACCCATGTGATGTTCGTCGGGTTCACATGGACGCAGGCATCCCGCACCGCGGTGCTGAAGGACGGCGGGCAGATTCCCGGCTCGACGCCGGCGCCGGATTACCGGCCCAACACCACGGATTGGTTCGGCCGTTTCCGGCCCGTGCAAAACGAGTCGAACGACTACCTGATCGATCGTGAGGCGCAGCGCGACGATGTCATCTACACCGGCATCACGCATATCGCGATGCAGGACCAGGCAATTACCGAAAGCATGGGCGAAATCGTTGACCACACTTACGAACACCTGGCACCGAGCGATCAGATGATCACACGCACGCGGCGGCGGCTCCTGATCGCCGCGCGGGCCTTGCGCGACAGGGGTGTGGTGCCCCCCTGCGTCGACCGGCCGGACTTGTTCCAGCAGGTGCGCAGCGGTGAGTGCGAGCTGGCCGCAGCCGACTGGCAGGCAGCATATGCCGAGAAGTTGCACCAAGCGCGGCATCCGGACGGGTTGCAGATCGCGGCAGAGTAACGCATCTCGAGGCGCGGACCGAAGGATAAACTTGGTTGCGTAAACGGCCGCGTATCGGCCGGGTTGCCCGCTCGCTCCGCAGGTCGCGATGACGGATGCGCGCCATGATGACGTTGGGTGCACGCGGCCGATGGTGATGATCTGCACGCCGTCGGTAGGCGCGGCGGGCTCGAAGGCTGATCAGCCTGTCGGGGCGGATTGCCGTGTGCCGCTGGTTGGCTAAGCTGTCGCGCAATTTTGTGGAGGATGGAGCCATGATAGACATGCACGCCCATTGGCGCCCCGCCGAGGTCGCCGAGGCGCTCCGCGCCCGGCTCAAGGAGCCACGCATCGTGCGCAATGCGGACGGCGCGGAGGTGCTGAAGTCGCGGGGCGGCGACGCGCCGCTCGCTGAGGCATTCGATGACGTCGAATTCCATCTCGCCCGGATGAACCATCAGGGCGTGGAGATGAGCGTGCTGTCGGTGCTCGGGTCCTTCTGCTGGATCGAGTCGCAGCCGCTGGAGGTAGCCGGCCCGTTATGCCGACGGGTGAATGATGCGTTCTCGGCCATCTGTGCGACGCATCCGGGACGATTCGCCGCCTTTGCCGCTCTGCCGCTTATGGACATCGATGCCGCGTCGGCGGAGCTGGAGCGGGCGATGCGGCTGCCGGGCATGCTGGGTGCGCAGCTGCCGGGCAACTTCTTCCTGACGAGCAAAGACGCCGAAAAAGTGCGGCCGCTGCTGGAGACCGCCAACCGATTGCGGGCGGTCTTGTTCGTCCATCACGGGCCGCGGCCTGGCGACGCGTTTCCGAAATTCGGCGGCGAGGCGGACAACGCGCGCCGGCGCAACGGCACGCTGGACATGCAGGCGAGCCTGTCCTCAGTGATGGTGACGCTCTGCCTGACTGATCTGTTGACGGCGTATCCCGACGTGACCGTGGTGGTGCACAACCTGGGCGGCAATATTCCCTACGAGACCGAGCGGATGGACCACCGCTGCCTCCTCGACACGCCGGAGGAGGAACTGCCGTCGGCCCGCTTCCGGCGATCGAACGTCTTTGTGGATTGCAATTCGTTCGGGGCGAGGTCGATCGAGGCGGCGGTGTCGCTGTACGGCGCGGAACGAATCGTGTGCGGGACCGACGGGACAGCGTTCGGGGTGGACTGGACCCGAAAGGCTCTGACGGACGCGCGGATCAGCCAGGATGAACGAGAAGCGATCCTGCGGGGGAACGCCGCAGCGATGATGGCGCGGGTGCGGATGACGGAGGGAATGCAGACCGCAGCCGAATAGGGCGGCGAGCCGCGTGGCATCCCGTGCCTGGCGCGGGATGCCGGATCGACCGCCGGTGGTCGCGCCCGACGGACCGTGCTCGGACAGGGCGCCAGCACGACTGGACGATAGGCGCAGAATTTGTCGAGGCTAGCCAGGTCCCAGTCTTCGTCGCGGAGGCCTCTCTCCCGCGAATGTGGGGTGAGGCTATCCGGCAGGTAAAATCCCTCGAACGAGGCTGAATGGAATCGCTTAGTTTGACGGGTTGTCGGGCGGACTGCTGTGCATCAGTCGGCCACGACGAGGGCCTGCGAGCTGCTCCGATCGCGAGATAATTGTCAGTGCGGCCACACGGTGCCTAATGTTCGCCGGCGGGCCTTCGAAGCCGGCGGTCATCTGGCGAATGTTGTTCACTGCAAATAGGGCCACTGTCGCGAGGAAAAGGGAGTAGCAATCGCCACGGCGCAGCAGCAAGGATAGCTGAGATGGATATCACGATGCCCGAGGTGAAGCACCGAATCGTCGAAACGAACGGCATTCGTATGCATGTGGCTGAGCAGGGCACAGGGCCCCTGATTGTCCTTTGCCACGGCTTTCCAGAGTCCTGGTACTCCTGGCGCCATCAGTTCGACGCGCTTGCACAGGCCGGATTCCACGTTGTCGCGCCCGACATGCGTGGCTATGGTCAGACCGACCGACCAGAAGAGATCGACAAATACACACTGCTGCACCTCGTCGGCGACATGGTAAGTCTGCTCGATGCGTTGGGTGTTGAAACAGCGGTGATTGCCGGCCACGACTGGGGTGCCCCGGTGGCGTGGCACGCGGCGCTTCTGCGCCCCGACCGCTTCAATGGAGTGATCGGTTTGAGCGTGCCGTTTCGGCCCCGGGGGCAGGTCCGCCCGACCACCACGATGCCGGAGAACGACACCGCACTCTTCTACCAGCTCTATTTCCAGTCCCCAGGCGTAGCCGAGACGGAGTTCGAACGCGACACCCGCTGCACCATCCGTAAGATCCTCTACTCGGCCTCGGGGGACGCGCCGCGTCGCCAAGACGGCGAACCGGCTGCCAATAACGTTGGCATGGTTCCTCGCCAAGGCGGTTTGCTCAGTCGTATGATGGAGCCCGCATCCCTGCCATCCTGGCTCACTGAAGCCGACGTGGAATTCTACGTCCAAGAATTCGCGCGCACCGGGTTTCGGGGAGGTTTGAACTGGTACCGCAACATCGATCGCAACTGGGAGATCCTGGCCCCCTTCGGCGGGGCACGCGTAATGGTCCCTGCGCTTTACATGGCTGGCGATCGCGACCTAGTGGTGCGTTTTCGTGGCATGGACCAGCTCATTCCCAACCTAGCAAAATTCGTTCCCCAGCTGCGAAGGACAATGATGCTTCCCGGCTGCGGCCATTGGACTCAGCAGGAACGGGCGGCCGAGGTCAATGCCGCCATGATCGAGTTCCTTCGAAGCCTGTAGACGGGGTCTGGCGGGCAAACGGTACGGTCCGCCATGTCGGCTTTGGGGGCATGCGCCGGCGTTTTGCGATCAAGGACGGTCAGATCAGCATTCTTGCCAGCCTCGATTGACCCGACCTCGGTGTCTGCGCCCAACGACCGCGCGACATCGCGGGCGATCGCATCTGCTCGGGCGAAAATACGCGCATCGCAAGTCCTTTTTTGTTTTACTGAATTTTTCTTGTAACCGGGTACATACGGATCTGAAACAGCCAATATCAACGCAGGGTCGCTTGCGCCGTGATTGACACAATACGTTTGCTCGCCCAATGTAACCGTGTACACATGCGCAGGCATCGGATGGTGAATAAAGCGGCTCGCATTCTGCGGGAGCACAAGATCCTTGGTCATCCTCGGTGATCCGATCGCTCAGATGCGTCCTTCGATCTCGTTCAACCCGCGCCTGCTTGCGCCAGGCTGCAATCAACGCAGGCTCGCGTGGCAAGCTCCTGTGGATGCGTTCGAGCAGGTGATGCACAGCTTGACGGCAACGCGAAATCTCAACGGGATCGCCATCACCTATCCGTTCAAGGAACGTGGTCTGGCGTTCGCCAACACTCTGTCATCCGAGGTGGCGACGGTCGGTGCCGCTAATGCGTTGTGGCGCGAAGGCACTGGGCGCTCGGATGCTGACATGTTCGACGGCGTTGGACTGGTGCGTGCAGCCGCCGGCGCCGTTTGTACCAACTGCGATTTGGCCTGAGCAAGCACGAGATTAGGGGAACCCTGTGAGGCAAATCCCGTCCCTGGTCGGAGTAAGGCAGGTTGCCGAAGCAGCCGGTGTTTCGACGGCAACGGTGTCGCGTACGATGAATACGCCGGGGCTCGTGTCGCCAGAACTGCGCGATCGCGTTGCCGCGGTGGTACGGGAGTTGGGCTGGGTGCCACACGGCGCGGCGCGCACCCTGACAACCCGACGCAGCGGTGCGATCGGCGCGGTCTTTCCGACCCTGTCGCATGGTGACTTCGCCCGAGCCGCGGAGGCCCTGCAGGACGAATTGACAACAAATGGCTACACGTTGCTGCTGGCCTGCTCCCAGTACGATTTGACGCAGGAGCAACGGCTGGTTCGGCAATTCGTCGAGCGCGGCGTCGATGCCGTCGCGCTGGTGGGAAACATTCATCTGCCCGAGCTAACAGAGCTGCTTGAGCGGCGCGCGGTGCCGTACGTGAATACTTTCAATTTCCTTCCCGGCGGCCCCGGCAACTGCATCGGACCGAACAATCGACAGGCGATGTTCGATCTAACGAAGCATCTTCTGGCGCAGGGTCATCGTAGGTTCGGCGTGATCGCCCAATCCATGCAGAACAATGATCGCGCAACAGCGCGATTGCAGGGAATCAAGGATGCCCTTGCCGAGGAAGGGCTTGGCATCCGGCCGCAGCATCTGCAGGAGGGCCGGTGGACCATAGCCGAGGGCAGGCAGTTGATGGCTGCTATTCTCGCGAACCCTCCCCGTCCAACCGCGGTTATCTGCGGCAATGCCTATCTGGCAGTGGGTGCGGTACTGGAGGCATTGAACAACCACATCAAGCTGCCAGACGCGATCTCGGTCGTCGGTTATGACGACATCGAGATCATGCAGGAGCTGCCTGTTCCGGTCACCACGCTGCGCGTCCGGAGTGACGAGGTCGGCCGCCGCGCGGCAGCCTATTTGATTGCGGCAATCGAAGGCAGGACGATCGATATCACACGCGATTGCGAAGTCGAGATCGTCGAACGCGCATCGTCAGGACCTGTTCGCGTCAACCGCTGATCACGACGTAGTTCGACCCCCGGTCGACGGCAACCATCTTTGCCTCGAACGGTTCCCTTGGCCAAGGTTGCAGCAGTCCCCACTTCGACCGCATAGGTGGCCGCTTGCACGCTGTCGGGATCGCACCATTACTGACCGGTTTCGGCCGCCACATAGATCGGCCAGTGTTGGCGCCGGCCCGGGCAGTTGCGCGGAGTTAGAGATTATCGCCGTCGATACCCGGGCGCATGATGTGCTCCCCCAGTGGTCGTCGAGATAAGGTAGCAGAGGGGCGCGCGTACTCGGGACAGCCTGGTTTACGTCGCAGGCGATCGGTCGGGATCAGAAGGCCGCACGATCGCGGGCTTTATAGCCGTGCCTCGGTTGACGGGTCGAACAGTGACATATGCTCCGCCAGCAGGTGCAACCTGACCCGACCGGATAGTCCGCGGGCCAATTGAGGAACGAGACGCGCCGACAGGCGGTGCTCGCCGAATTGGAACCAGCCGAGCGTGTCGGCGCCCATTGGCTCGACAAACAGCGTTTCGGCCTCGGTTGTCCCTTCGCCCGTGATGTGCACGTGCTCTGGGCGTATCCCGAGCACGACCTCCTGTCCGTCCGCAGGCGATGAGCGGAACTGATACCCATTGACCGGCAGTTGCGCTGAACCAACCTGGACCGTACCGGCCGTCAGCCGCCCGCGCATGAAATTCATTGCCGGCGAGCCGACAAACCCGGCAACGAATAGCGTCGTTGGCGACTCGTACAGGTCATCGGGCGTAGCATATTGCTCGATGCGCCCCGCACGCATGACGGCGATGCGCGTCGCCAATGTCATCGCCTCGATCTGATCATGAGTCACATAAATTATGGTGGTGCCGAGCTCCTTGTGCAGGCGCTTCAACTCCACCCGCATTTCGGTACGCAGTTTGGCGTCGAGGTTGGACAACGGTTCGTCGAACAAGAACACTTTCGCCTGCTGCACTAGAGCACGTCCTATGGCAACGCGCTGACGCTGTCCGCCAGATAGCTGCGAAGGCTTGCGATCAAGCAGGTCGCCGATCTGCAGGAGCTTTGCAACCCAGTCCACACGCCGTGCCACCTCCTGCTTCGGCACCGAGCGTACGCGCAGGCCGAACGACAGGTTCCGCCGCACGCTCATTGTCGGGTAGAGCGCATAGGACTGGAAAACCATCGCGATGCCGCGTTTGCTCGGCTCGTGATGCGTAACGTCGGTGCCGTCGATCTCGACGGTGCCGGTGTTGATGTCTTCAAGCCCAGCAATCACATTCAGCAGCGTCGATTTGCCGCAGCCGGACGGTCCCAGCAGGACGGTGAAGTCTCCGGCATCGATCGGCAGATGAATGTCCGTCAGCACGCGCAGGGCGCCGAACGATTTCGAGATACCGGAAAGCGAAACGCTCGACATGTCAGCCCTTCACCGCACCGGCGGTGATTCCTCGCACGAAGTAGCGACCGGAGACGAAATAGATCAGCAAAGGAGGCAGCGCCGTCAGCAGTGCTGCCGCGGTATCGACATTGTATTCGATGATGCCGGTCGAGGTCGTGGAGATGGCGTTGAGCTGTACGGTCATGGGCACATTGTCACGACCAGCGAAGATAAGTCCCAGCAGATAGTCGTTCCAGATCCCGGTGGTCTGCAGAATCGTCGCTACGATCAGGATATTCACCGAGAGCGGCAGCATGACGAACGCAAAGATCCGCCAAAAGCCGGCGCCGTCGATCCGCGCCGCCTTCACCAGTTCTTCCGGGATCCCGGCATAAAAGTTCCGGAACAGTAGGGACATCACTGGCAAGCCAAACAACACGTGCACCGAGATGATGCACGACAACGAGCTGTAGATGCCGATTGTGCTGAACATCTTCACCAAAGGATACAAAATCACCTGATAGGGGATGAACGCACCGAGCAGAAGGAGAAGCATGATCATGTTTGCGCCGCGCACGCGCCAGTGCGATAGCGCGTACCCGGTCACCGATCCCGCAAATACCGAGATGATGACACTGGGAATCAGGATACGCACGGAATTCCCGAAACCGACATGGACGCCGCCGCAGTTCAATCCGGTGCAAGCGGAGAACCAGGCTTTGATCCATGCCGCGAAGCTCGGTGCGGCGGGCAGACTGAAGATCGAGAACGTGCGGACCTCGTCCGGGGTCTTCAGCGATGTGGCAATCACAACGAGTAAGGGGATCGCAAAGAACAGACATGTCCAGATCAGCAGCATGTAGAGGCCAATGCGACCTATGCGCGCCTGCGTGGTCCGCGCCGTCATCGGTTCCTCCGCGACAGCTCGAAATAGAGGTACGGCGCGATGATCGCCAACACCGAACCCAGCATCACCGTCGCTGCGGCAGAGGCCTGGCCGATGTTCGCCCGCTCAAATTCGAAATCAACCACGAACTTGCCCGGCAGGTCCGACGAATAGCCGGGTCCGCTGTTGGTCATCGCAACGACCAGATCGTAGCTTTTCACCACCGCGATCGCGATTAGCACGATGCAGGTGACGATCAGCGGCCTCAGCATGGGCAGAATGATTTGCAGATAGGCGCGCCAGGCAGGAATTCCCTCGACGCGGATGGCGCGCCAGATTTCACGGTCCATGCCGCGCAGCCCGGCCAGCATGATGGCCATGATCAAGCCGGATTGGTGCCAGATGCCGGCCAGCACCAGGGTGTAGATGGCGCGATCCGGGCGCGTGATCCAATCGAACACGAAATCAGTCCAGCCGAGGCTCTGGACGAAATGCTGTACACCAATGGTGGGGCTCAGCAGCCATTGCCAGGTCAGTCCGGTGACGATGAAGGAGATGGAGAGCGGGTACAGCAGAACCGTGCGAAACACACCCTCGAAACGGACCCTGCGATCGAGCAGCACTGCCAGGAACGTGCCGAGGCACAACGTTCCCACGATGTCCAGTACGCCGAACCAGAACATGTTGCCATAGGCAACCTGCCAGCGTGGCGTTTGGAACAATCGCATATATTGTGCCCCGCCGGCGAAGGTGTAGGTCGGCAGCAGGAAGGAACGCGTCATCGAGATGTACACGGTCCAGAGCGCGCTGCCGTAAAAGCACACCAACATGGCCAGCACCGTCGGCGCCAGCACGACCTTGGCCATCAGGCTGCGGACGCGGTAGGGCCGCGCAACCGTGACCGCACCCGCGCCCGCATTCGTTTCGGCAAGTCCACCGTTGTCCGGAATGGCGATGGAACGGCTTGCCGGCATGCCCTACTACTGACCCGCGTTGCCGATGATGGAAGCGAGTCGCTTGGCTGCATCCGCCGGAGCCTCCGCCGGGGTGGCCCAGTAGTTCATCAACAGGTCCTCGATCTGGCCTTGCGTATCCGGACTGAAGGCAAGCGCGAAGTTCGGCAACTGGTTAGCTGCGCCGCCGGCCATCACCGACTTGCCCAGCTTCGCGCAGGCATCGAGATTGGCAACGTTGGCGTCCAGCCGAGACGGTATCGAGCCTTTGAACTTGTTGAACTCGATCTGCACGGCGGGGTCCATCATCATCCTCGCCAGTTTCAGCTGGGCCGCCTGCTGGTCCGCATTGGTGTTCTTCGGGAAGACGAAGACGTCGACGGTCATCACATAGGCACTCTGGTTGCCGGGCGCCATCATGCACCCGTAGTCGGTTCCGAGCTTCTTGTTGGCGGCCGCGAAATCGCCCTTCGCCCAGTCTCCGACGATCATCAATGCGGCTTTGTTGTTTTCCACGAGGGCGAGGGTATCATTCCATTTCCGGTTAGGGCTGCCGGCGTCCACGTATTGCCGGAGCTGCCCCATCACGTCGAACACATGCACCATCTTCGCGCTGCCAGCCGCCTTGCCATCGTGGTTTACCCAGACGTCGCGGTACAGGTCCTTGCCGCCGACACCCGCCAACAGCGCTTCGAACAGCCAGTCGACCTGCTGGACGTTCGCCCCGTAGGCAATCGGAATGTAGCCGGCCGCTTTGATCTTCGGTGCCATGGCCAAGAATTCGTCCCAGGTCTTCGGCGGCTGCATCTTCAGCGCATCGAACACCTGGGTGGAATAGAACATCCAGTTGGCGCCGTGGATATTGACCGGCACGGCAATGATGTGGCCGTCGTAGCTCATGTCCTTGACCAGCAACGGCGGCAGGTTGGCAATCCAGTTGCCTTGCTTAGCCGCGTCGTCGAGCGACGTCAGCACGCCTTGTTCGGCGAGTTGCTGGACCGCGACGCCGATGTTCCATTGCATGGCTGTTGGGGGATTTCCACCGGCGATCCGGTTCAGTGCCGCGGCGTGTTCTGCCTGCGGCCCAACCGAGGCGTCATCGACCCAGGTGCCACCGCGCGCATCGTAATCCTTGGCGAACACCGCGACGGCACGCGATTCCCCGCCGCTCGTCCACCAGTGCATGACGTCGGCCTTCTGTGCATCGGCCTGCTGCGCGCAGAGCAGGCACCCCGCAAATGCCGAAGCGGCGATCAGCGACTTCCACATTGTTTTCTTTCCTCCCCCAGAGTTGGCAAAATGACACCGGTTACATTTGCGGGTCCAGCGTCCGCACTGCCGCTCAAGTCACTGCGGCCTGACGCGCCGGCTGAGCTGCGACCGCATCCTGCAGAATGTCGTCGGCGATCTTCTCCGCCACCATCATGGTCGGAAAATTGGTGTTGGCGCAGGGGATCCTCGGAAAAATCGATGCGTCCACGACGCGCAGACCGTGCACGCCGTGAACGCGTCCCTGATGATCGGTCACCGCCATTGGATCATCGCCAGCCCCCATCCGGCAGGAACAAGAGCAATGCCAAACGCCGACGGCCGCGCGCTTGATGTAGCTTTCCAGCGCTTCGTCATCCCGCAGCGCACTGATCAGTCCGGCTGACTCCATGATGAAGCCACGCAGAATCGCCTGGCGCAGAAATGATGGGCCATCCATTAACGTTGCACCGATCCTGGTCAGGATGCGGTTCCTGGTGTTGTATGTGCCGACCTTACGGATCTTGTCGGTGAAGCTGGCAGGAAACACATTGGAGGTCACGGCCTTTAGGGGCGGCAGCTCATGCAACGTGGCGATCTGCCGGAATCCTTTCGCCAATCGTACCAGATCGCGATGATCGGACAG
>Ga0123355_10020160_pt1 | contig 10638 bp, 7 predicted proteins | sample TergutEmb28metaG_3_FD_89872 | JGI IMG/M metagenome (GOLD analysis project Ga0123355, IMG submission 89872) | Embiratermes neotenicus P1 segment gut microbial communities from Petit-Saut dam, French Guiana - Emb289 P1 | ecosystem: Host-associated > Arthropoda: Insects > Digestive system > Gut ... | reverse complement strand
TTGCTTAACAGTTGGTCGGTTGGTTGTACCCGTCTAGTAAAATCCTCGTCATAATACCAACCCTCGAAATTGAACCCCGCCAAATTTGCCGTTATAAACAGTCCCAAACTTTCGCCGTGCGGTAATAGGTGCGTTGTCGTTTCGCCCGCAATATTATGAGTAAGCGCAACAAAAACGGTGACGGAACTATCTGTAAAAACAACAGTATCGCCTGTAATTCCGTGAGTGCTGATGTTAAAGGGGTTTGTCATAGTTTCGTCAAGATAGAGCCTTGCAAGCTGACCTGTCATGGGGTCTATAAATGTCATTGCGGAAAGGACTGTACCCCAATATACAACCAAACTATGATAAGGCGCACCGCCGACCATAAAAGTAACAGTAAACTGCATTAACTCCCAACGGGCGTAAAAATTACGGTTGCCGATTGTGCCTGTCGCTATTTCGGTTACGGGCTGACCGCTAAAATTAGCGTTAGTGTACCACCCTCGAAAGTGATGTCCTATCCGCACGGGGACGGGCAAAGTAAAATTACTGTTAATATTAAATGCTGTGGGCGCGGAAGCTGTAAAGTTGCCGTCATTAAGGACAAATGCGATGGTGTAAGTTATGGGGTTAAATCTTGCGTGTAATACGGTGTCCTCAAATATGGGTCGATTATCAAAGGGTTGTATAAACCATTCGTCAAAGTACCAACCCGCAAAGTAATGACCGATAGGCGGTGTCGGGGGTTGTGGCAAAGGGAGTCCGCCGTCAATATGCCAATATAGATTGTAGGTAAAGGTCATTTCAAGGCGGGATATGTTGCCCAATATTTCCATGTACGCCCACCAAAAAACCCTATAACGGAAAACAACCGTACTTATATTGCTGATTACTCCAAAATCTATTACGGTATTAATTGCTGTTGTTGGTAAAGTGCGGACATCAACAACGGACGGGTGTGTTGTTATAGAATCAAAGCCGTGTTCACTGCTGTCAATCCACTCTAATTCATGTTCACCGTTGAGTAGTCCAAGCTCAACATTTAACACTATTCTATTGCCGACAGGCATTGTACAATTTAATGCGACAAACACCCGTCCGTTTTCTCTAAATATTGCTATGTTTCCGTCAGGCAAATACCCCGATGACGGGTTGGGGCGCAACGCCTCATTTACCAAATATTGACGGTTTGAGGCTTGTGCTGTTGTGCGGGGCTGTGAGGCTAATATTGCCGTTACGACAAGCCCTAATATAAGGGTTAGAATAACGACTGCAAATAGTACACGACAGCGCGTTGCCCACTGTAAGGTGTGCCAAATATTAGCACGAGTTTGTTTTGTTTTTGTCATTGATTATCCTCCAAATTATGATTTGATGCTGTTGTCCGCATAAGCGACTTTATAGCCCTTTTGAGTTAGCTTAGAAGTATACCGCTCCGAAGAATAGCACGGAATACCGCACATAGGTATTCGCCCCGTGCCGACATCTCGTCCGACTAGGGTAAGGTCTAATTCCTTTGCGACAGTCTTAGCGTCCTCATTAAAAACCTCGTAAAAATCGCCTATACGATAGAATAATATAGCGTTTCTATGTTTTACTTTTTCAGTTAGATAGCGGGTATACAGCGGGGTGTATTGCGGTTGCGGTTTTGGGGGCGGCTGATTATTGCTAACCGCCCCCGTCGCTACTTTTTTCCGGCTATATATGCCGCCTTTTCTTCGGGGGTTTTTCGCATAAACCAATTAAGCTGGTCTTTGGCTCTGCCGTGCGCCTTAACATGACCGTAGGCTTTGACCTTATCGTCTGTCTTAAAAGCCTCATTTGCTTGTTCACGGTGATACGCGACCCGCTCCTTAGCAGTGTAATAAGTTTTTTTGTTGCCCGCCTCCTCTAATGGTAGAGGTGCAAGCGGGGTGTTGTTCTGCACTTTGGCAGGCGTTTTTGTTCTTGGCATTTGTGTTGCTCCTTATAATTATTTTTTTGAAACCGTTGTGAGTTAGGCTCGGCAACCATAGACACTAAACATTTGCAATAAGAATTGCGTTTGCCTGTGCCGTGCCTGCCACAACAAAAGAAATAAGCTGATTTATGCTAGGGGGTTAAGCCGTTCGTCCGCAAACATCTCAAATATTCCGTGAGTGTCCGTGCGGGGAATAGTTAAGGCGATTACGCTATCGTCAAAGGGGGAATTTATGAATATCCCTATATAACGCACCGACTTAAAACGGCTTTGGTCGTAGAACTTTTTGCGTTGAACAAAGCCCGTAATCTCGATTTTCTCGGCGGTAGCCAAACGCTCCTTTGCCTTGAAATTAAATACAGCTTTGGCTTTGCCTTTGTTTTCTCTAAAGCCCAACGAGATTTTTTTGTTGTACTCGTTAGCCGTACCGCCCTCAAATAATTCTGCAAACGGATTGTCGATTGTTACCGCTACGCTGTACTTTTTTTCTTTGGTATCCTCGTCTATGCGTTCACGCATAAAAATTTCGCCCGTTAGAGGTAATTTGTCGGTCTTTTCGATTTGACCTTTTTCTGCATTGTTTTTTGCCATTTTTTTTATAAACTCCTATTGTTTTTTATATATATTTCGCCCTATAGTAGCGGTATTGCGCACTACCGCTTTGTTACAATTAGGGCATTGTAACCTTGCTAAAACCTAGCTTTTTTGCGGTATTGTCCAAAACTTCGTCCGCTTTTTCTCTGCTACCGCAAATATCCAATACTGCCGTAGTTGCCACTTGCATTAGCCTTTCGTTTGCTTTTGCCGTGTCGGTTAAGCTATGCACCTTGACTTTCAAATGCTTGTTCTCGGCTTTCAACTCTTGAATTGTCATTGTTTTGTACTCCTTTTTTAAGATTTTCTAAGTGCTGACTGATTTGTTTTTGGTATCGCTTTAATGCAATTTCCGTTATGCGGTGTATCAGTTCCTCTTGCATATCCGTCACTCCGTTAGCGTTTATTTCGCTGACTTTGACATAGAGCGGAACATTAAGCATTAAAGAGCCGTCTGGTTTATCTAACCCGATATAAGCCACTTTCTGATAAAATTCCTGTTTCAAAATAACCTCCTTTATAACGGGGAATAAAGTCCCTCTAATTACAAGGATTTTCAAAGGGGTAAATATAGGGTTTTTTCCAAAAGTTTTTTCAACTTTTTTTCAATCGTTCTTAATTGCCCGCTGACTGACGGTTGCGTTATGCCTAATTTGTCCGCAATTTCAATAATTTTTCGCTCCTCAAAATACACCGCCCGTATAAGTGCTTGCTGTTTTTCGGATAACCTCGCTATGGCTTGCCCGACAATCTCAATCGTTTCTTGAATAATATAATTTTCTTCAATATTTGGGGTCTTGTCTGTTTCGTCCTCGCCAAATTCTCTCATAAGGTCAAGCGATTTGAATTTTCCGCCCCGTACATATCTGCGTTCGGTGGCTTCTCTTTTTTCCTCTGCCGATTTATTATTTTTCATTGACCGAATCTCCTTGAATTGTGCAATCCGCAGAGAGCCGGTCTTTTTTCCGCAAAACAAAAAAAGACGGGCAAAAAATTCGTGTTAAGAATTTTCCTGCCCGTCTAGCGGTTCTGCGGATTAGTTATTTAGTTTTTATGTTGCTTTATTTTGGGGCGAATTGATTATCTCAACCCGCCCGTCAGCATGGAAAAGCAGTATTGTTGTAACACCGTCCTTGACAATTTCAACAACATCAGCTTTGCCGACTTTACATATTAGCTTATCTTTTGAGTTCCGTACATCTGTCATTTAGCGGAATTTTAACCTCCTTTTAATTTTATAACGAAAAAATTGTCGCTTTTTTAAGTTTATTTGCGACAAGGTTAAAATATGCCAAATGTACGATAAATCTTTTAGAAAATATGTATGATAAACCTATTAAATAGTATGATTGCAAGTACAAATATATACATAAAAAATATATATACCATAAAATTATCCTAAAAAACATATTATGGTAGTGCTTGTACAACATAACGCTTATGATACCTTCCGTAGGGTATAGGTATGTGGGTAACGGAAAGTAGCATATACGGCATGGGGTTGGCAAGTGCTGAAACGGGGCTAAAGAATTGACGGAGCGGAACTGTGTTTTACAGTATATAGAATAGCAAGGAGTAAAACACGGTCCCGCTCCGTCAATTCTTTGCGGTTGTATTTTTTTGCGTGGGAGTAGCTTTGAGAGCAAAGCGCAAAAAAATCTCCACCGTCAAGTATGACCCCGTTGTCAGCACTTGCCAACCCCAAGCCGTATATGCCTAAAGCGGGAATTACCCCCATACCCATACCCGACGGAAGGCATCATAACAATTTAGGCGGTGGCAGAGAGGAAAGGAATTTTCCCCCCGCCCCGCCCCTCAAAAAAACATCATATTTAGGAGTGTACCAACCAATGAAAAATGCAGTCATATACGCCCGTTTCAGTTCGCACGGACAAAATGAAATGTCTATCGAGGGGCAAATTAGAGTATGTAAGGAATTAGCCGAGCGACACGGGCTAAAGATTATTCATACCTATATAGAGAAAGCAAAAAGCGCATCAAAAGATACCCATAAGCGCAAGTCTTTTCAAGATATGCTAAAAGATGTTGAGAGCGGTGCTTTTCAGCATATACTTGTTTATAAATTTGATAGGTTTGTCCGCAACCGCCTTGAAAGTATGAAACTAAAGCATAAACTGAAAGAGGAACACGGGGTGCGGGTGCTTTCTGCCTTAGAGCCTATAAGTGATGACGAGGGGGGCGAACTGTATGAGATGTTTGTTGAATGGAATGACGAAAAATACAGCAAGCGACTATCCAAAAATGTACTAAACGGAATTACAACCGCAGTAGACAACGGAACATACACGGGCGCAAGGCTTATTTTGGGTTACAAGCTGATTGATACTGATAGAGTTGGTAAAAAAGGCACTATACACAAGGTCGCTATTGACGAGGAGCAAGCCCCGATTATCCGCTACATTTTTGAACAGTATGCCAAAGGCACGGACAAAAAGGAAATTGCTGACGCTCTGAACGCTGACGGCAAACAATATAACGGCAAGCCGTTTAAGTATAGGTCTTTTGATAAGTGGCTTAATAACCCCAAGTATACGGGCGAGTTTATGCTAGGCGATAGACCTTGTAATAATATGTTTCCGCAGATTATTGACAAGTTGCTATTTGCCCAAGTACAAAAGCGGTTAGAAAAAAACAAAATACTTGCGGGGGCTAATTCGGCGGTCACTCCGTATCTTTTAACGGGCAAAGTCTATTGCGGTCATTGTGATACGGCAATGACCGCTGACGGCGGTACGGGCAGACACGGCAAAAAGCATTATTATTATGCTTGTAAGAAAAAGAAAAAAGACTTATGCGAAAAAAAGCGCAACAAAAAGGACGATTTAGAGGAGTATGTAGTATTGTGTGTCAAGAACTTTTTAAGCGACCCCAAAAATGCCGACATTTCAGCAACCGATACTATAAACTTTTATGAGGAGCGCACGAATAATGACGGCTTGCGGAGTATTGAGGTGCGTATTACAAACGCAAGAAACGAAGTTGAGAATATGGCAAACGCTTTTATTCTTGCCAAAAGCGACTTGCTCCGTGCAAGTATTGAAACCAAAATGACAGACCTTGAAACCTTACTTGACGATTTGCAAATGCAAAAATCTCAATTAGAACTTGAAAGAGGTTTTAAGATTACAAAGAAACAAATACTTGACTTTATAGCGGATATTTTACAAGGTAACGAAAAAGATAAGGAATACCAGCGCAAAGTGATTGACAACCTTGTCAAAAAAGTGTATATTAGTGATGGTAACAAATTCGTCTACCTTAACCTTAGCGGTGGCAGAATAAACGAATGTGACCAACCCATCACATTAGATGAAACAAACGGAGCTTTGGTTAGTGTTTTAGGTGTTCAATCTCTCTCCCCAATGCTCCACCATCATCAAAAAGCCCCTAACACGCTCTCTGACCGCGTGTTAGGGGCTTTTGCATTTTTATATTTTTATATATAATAGATTTACAGTTCGTTTTCGGCGTCGCAATGGGAGCATACAGGGTCATCGCCTTTGATTTTTGTAATATTGCGGAAGCGGTGTTCTATCTCTTGCCTAAAGAACTCAGGCATATGCTTTACGTATTCGGCATTATCAAAATTTCTTTGAAGAGCGTTAGGAGGTGCATCAAAATAAGTAGTATAAAATCTCTCCTTGCAATTAACGCAATCAACGCTATAAACATTTGTACGGCATTTTTGACACGAAAGTTTGTGCTCATTTTTGCCGGAAACCGAAAGAGCTTCGCCGCAAAAGGCGCAAAGTTCGCGCCCCTTGGATGTTTGAGTCATGCTTTCATACAAAACTCTTTGTATGCGTCTAAAAGAATTGACATCGGTAATTGAGGCGGGGAGTATAGCGTAATGGGTTTCTTTTTGCGCCCCCGGCTTTCCCGCCAAAAATCTTATCGAATAATCGTAAGGGGATTCGGTATCGTGGTCATAGTCGTAAGGCTCTAAGAAAATAAACTTGTCATAGGGGATTTTAGTTTTCATTAGCCTTTTGACAAGCCGCTCCTCGTATTCGCTCCTTTTATTCTTGCTTACGTAATGGCTAACGGGGATAATGGCGTACCTCACGCTGTTTTTTCTATATGTTGTCTCCAAGTCGATTATATTACAGCCGAGAGTATCCTTGCGTTTTACGCTCACGGTCACAGTCCATCTTTTGAATTTAAACTGCGCGGACGCCTTTCCTTTTTTATACACGATATTAGAAGTATCGGGCTTAAAGTTAAAATGAGTTATTGCAAACAAAACAAGGGACTGGCAAAACTGCTCGTAATACCGCTGGCTTCTAGTTTGGTCGGCGGTTCTCCCCGGCTTAACGGCGACAATCAAACGCGCGCTCATATACTGATAAAGCGTATAAACATGCTTGTAATCTTTATGCATTGTGAGGATATTGGTTTTTTTAAGCTCGCCTATAATAGGTTTGGCGTGAATGTTTTTGGCGTATACATTACGCGTTTTGTAAGAGCTGATTAAGCGGTAAAGCTTAGTAATGTCCTCCAAAGTTTCGGCAATTTCGGACGAATTATCATGCTTATAAAAACCGACATGCAATTTGCCGATAGCCAAGTAGTACATAGAATGATTTAATTTACCAAAATCTCCGAAATTAACAGCCGCCTTGAGCGTATCAAGCACTTCTGTCAGATGGAATATGTGCTTTCTAAGATAGTTTAAGATTTTTTCAATCAGATTGAAAAAGACTACGTTCTCATAAATGCCGTAATCGTCAACGGACTCTCTGGTCAGCAGCCTCTTAGGAGTGACATCCCGCGCGTCGGCTTTTTTCCAATCCTCCGAATGTACCGCAAGATGATTTATTGTTTGGTGATTGACCCGTTTGACAGCGTCCACCGGCAGTACAACCTCGTTATCCTTTAGATGAATAACCGGCTTAGTAAAGATATTTATAAGAAAGGGAAGATAGCGTTTGATTTCCTCCGAGACTTTATTTATTGCCGTTAATTCCGCCGATTGAAAAAAAGTACACAAATTCAAATCGCTGCCGGTGGCGTACTCAAAATTTATAAAAGCCATTTCGGGATTGGCTCTAAGATACTTAGCAACGTCCTTGTATTTGGTATACAAGCGCGAGCCTGCCTCGGTAATAGGCAATCCCATTTTATTGCTAAGCGGCTTCGGCTTTGGCTTAACGGGCTTTTGTACAATCAATTTGGTTTTTTTTTGAGTCCGTGATTTTATTTCTTTTTCCATTATTAATCTCCAGTAAATATACATATACTATATATGAATTTTTTATTTGTGTCAAGCGTTAGGAAGTGTGAAAACAAACAAAACGCGCAGTAAACTTCCTTTCTGTCTATTTTCCTCGGTATGACTATATTTTATGCGGATTTTACACATGCAATCTCACGCATAAAAAACACGGACAAGTCTTGAGGTTGTGCAACAAGCGGCAAAAAGCAGCTAAAAATACGCAAAAAATGTCGAATAAAAGGAGAAAAATTTTTTTATATATGAAATTGAGTTGACATTTGTATAAAATATGCATATAATAAGTCCAGTGTGCCTTAATCGGCATTTTGACGAAAATATGGTAACACCGGCATAAAAACACGGTCACACTAGCATAAAACTGTTGTCACACTAGCATTGAAGCCGGCAAAAACAGCAGAAAACACAGATACTAACAACCGCCCGTTTTTCAAAAAATGAGCGTTAAAAATATACACAAGCGCAAACTGCAGGATAAAATATTTTTGTTCCGTCATAACCGGAAAACAAAACCCGACAAGACAATGTGCGGACAAAAAAACAGAAAAACAAAATAACAACAGGGGCGGAACAAGAGTCCCTCGCAAGTCAAAAACACGCGGCTAAAAGCCGCAAGGGCGGTCGGAGGCGACCGTCCAAAACAATGAGGTCAAGTATCATTATGAAAACAAAAAAAATCAGTAAAGTATTGTTTAGTTTTATTTTCGCCGTTGCGTTGTTAGGTCTTACTACCGTGGCGATGACTATGCCAGAGCGCCAGACGCAGACGCGTGTCGCTTACGCGGCGCCCTCGGCTCCGGCGGCTGTGGCTGTGGCTACGCCGACTACAAGTTGGCTGGCGACAGGCAATTTTGCTACGGCATGGCCGGCAGGTAACGGTACGGAGGCTAATCCGTGGATTATCAACTCGCCCCAGACATTGGCTCGTTTTAATTGGACGCTTACAAATAATACCGCCGCGGGCGCCGCAGGTCAAGGAGCGGGTTCTCCCGCCGCGCGTGCCGGGCATTATCGTATAGAAGGCGATATTGACATGAGCACTCATAGATGGGTGATGGGTCCTACTATTCCTTTTTCGGGCAGGCTGGCAGGCTTCTTAGTAGGAGGTCAAAGACCGGTTATATCGGGGCTTAGGATGGGCAGCGACGGGCACGGACTTGTGGGTCAATTGGTTCAGCCGGTGGCAGGAGGAGGGATTCGTCCGGCTGATATTCTCAATATTACTATCAGAGACTCGCATATGAATAACCTTAATACCGCCGGTACGCCTGTGCATAATATGGCGCCCCGGGGTTTTATCGCGGGGACAACTACCGGCACTTTGAACGGTACATACCGTATCACTAATATATATGTATGCGATAACAGCTCGATTGTAGGCGGTATGGTTTTAGGCGGGCTTATCGGACAGCATGAGGCCAGCGGTATGTTGCTTGATATTAGGAATACTACCGTTAACGCTAATATTGTCTCAACTCCCGACCCGACCACTGTATTTAATAACCGTTCTTCCGTGGGAGGTTTTGTAGGACAACATTCGGCGGGTATTGCAGGCGGTGTTACCGTTTTCGACTCTGTCGCAGGCGGCATTATTGAGAGCAGATTTAGCCAGACCCACACCGGCGCCGCTTGGGATGTCAATGTGGGAGGCTTTATCGGTAACATAGGGCGCTCGCCTATGGGAGGAAATGCTTTGGGCGGCGTTATGCCGGCAAGCGGCAATGTAAACACTAATATTCATAACAGTGAATTTTCCGGTACGGCAAGAGCTGTATATACGCTTCCGGCTCAACAAATCGCGCGCGGAGCCCGCGTGGGAGGTTTTATCGGCTCGTTAGACTCTCAAGGGACTGGCGTTCTTACCGACTTTTTCGGGTTTATTAGCACTACTAACGCGCGAATGAGCGGTATCGTTATGACCGAGATTGCCGGCGACCCCAACTTAGCGGGCACGCAGTCATTTAATCAAGATATCGGCGGAATAGTCGGCTTTATTCACGGACAAGGAAGTGTGGGAGGGTCATTAAGACACAGGCATGTTACATTTGGTGCCAATACCGGTCCGACCTCAACGGGCAGGATATTTAATGCGCCTGTTTCGACGGTCAACAGACAATCTTCCGTTAATATGGCGGGTTTAGCCGGTCGGGTGTATAATTCGGCAAATCCCGTTGCCTCCCTTCATGTAAATATCACAGACGCTCTTGTGGAAGGTGAAATCACCTTAAATTCCGACAATTCCGCCGTTAATATTAATACAGTAAGGCAAACGGGAACGGTAGCGGGATTGATAGGGCAAGTCACGGCTAACAACGATTTTGCCCTTATGCATAACGGAAGTATCGTAGAAGCCGACATCACTGTCAACGGCTTTGGTACGGCGGCGGGTCTTTTGGGTAATATTTCGGGACAAATTACAACCAATAACCCAAGACATATTGAAATAAGGAATGCCGAGGTCAGAGGTAATATCTTAGTCCATCAGCACCCAACCGTAACAACTCCCGTTATTTTGGCGTTTAATTCGACCGCCGCAGGACTTATCGGCTCCATAACGCGCACCCACAGTAATCCTGGCCACTCTCTTGCTCATGATCTTATCATTGAAGATGTAACAGTCAGCGGTAATGTATCGGTTATAAGTACGGGCGCTAGACAGCACGGAGTTAATCACGGTACGGGCACAATGACAGCCGTTGGACTTATAGACAACTTAGCGTGGTCGACGGGTGTCGTAACTTTGAATAATATAACGGTCAGCGGCGATGTGACGGCAAGTCACCAAAGCCCGATACTTTCACAAGCCGCTAATTCGCATAATCTTACGGCAACTGCTGTCGGATTAATA
>Ga0123355_10020159_pt1 | contig 10638 bp, 6 predicted proteins | sample TergutEmb28metaG_3_FD_89872 | JGI IMG/M metagenome (GOLD analysis project Ga0123355, IMG submission 89872) | Embiratermes neotenicus P1 segment gut microbial communities from Petit-Saut dam, French Guiana - Emb289 P1 | ecosystem: Host-associated > Arthropoda: Insects > Digestive system > Gut ... | reverse complement strand
TGCTTCGGCTCCTTGCAACAACGGTCCTATTCCGCCGCGAGGCCCATCGCCTCGGCCTTTTTCAACAGCGCTTCCGCCATGCGTATGCTGGCGATATCGATGAGCTTGCCGTCGAGCGATACGGCACCCTTGCCGGCCTTGGCGGCATCGGCCATCGCATCGACGATGCGACGGGCCTTCGTGACTTCCGCATCGGAAGGGGTGAAGACTTGGTTGGCGAGCGCAATCTGTGAGGGATGGATCGCCCATTTACCCTCATAGCCGAGCACGGCGGCGCGTTTCGCAGCGGCCGTAAAACCATCCGGATCGTTGAAATCGCCGAACGGCCCGTCGATCGGCCGCAGCCCATAGGCGCGGCAGGCGACCAGCATGCGGGTCTGCGCCGCATGCCATTGATCGGCCCAATAATAGGCCCGGTTGCCGTGGGAATCCTTGTCGGTCAGCACGCCATAATCGGCATTGACGCCGCCGATCACGGTGGTGCGGGCGCGGGTTGAAGCAGCATAATCGGCCACGCCAAAGGACATGGCTTCGAGCCTTTTGCTCGATTGGGCGATCGCCTCGACATTGGCCATGCCAAGCGCGGTCTCGATCAATACCTCGAAGCCGATCCGCTTCTGCCGTTTTTTCGCCGTCTCGATCTGGGTCACCAGCATATCGACAGCATAGATATCGGCCGGCACGCCCGCCTTTGGGATCAGGATCATGTCGAGGCGCGGGCAGGCTTCGACGATATCGACAACGTCGCGATACATGTAATGAGTGTCGAGGCCATTGATGCGGACCATCATGGTCTTGGCGCCCCAATCGATGTCGTTCAAGCCGGCGACGATGTTTTTGCGCGCCTGCTCCTTGTCGTCGGGCGCGACGGCATCCTCGACATCGAGGAAGATGACATCGGCAGCGGACTGGGCCGCTTTCTCGAACAGCGCGGGATTGGATCCCGGGACCGCCAGTTCGGAGCGATGCAGGCGCGGTGTCGCCTGTTCGATGATCGTGAAGCTCATGCGCTGTTCCTTTCTTTATGACCTTGTCTTTATGACCTTGGTTCCTCCGGCCTTCCTCTCCTTCCCTTCGAGACGCTTGCTTCGCAAGCGTCTCAGGATGAGGAGGAGGGCTTTGATGGTCCTGAAACCCTCATGCTGAGGAGGCGCACCGATCTCGGCTGTTGCCGAGATCGGCATTTGAAAATGTTTCATGTCAGGCTCGCCCGACATGAAATGCGCTGTCTCGAAGCCCGAAGAACGTGTCCTTCGAGGCCCGCTCGTCTTGATCCGGTTGAGGCGGTCAAATCAAGGGAGGACGTCGTCATGAAGCCTGAGGTTTCCAAACCTGTCCTTTTAAAAAGGCTTCGCGCAATATACTCTAACCCGTCGTGCCAAGCCCGCTCGAAATGCAATTGATCGAGAGAAGCAGGTTTGCCTTATAAGCCTCCATCTCCGTCTCGGATTCGCAAGCCCGAAAGTCGCGCAACAGCTCGACCTGGTCTCGGTTGACCTGGTTGATCGTCGGCAGCCGGTGGGCAAGGCGCGCCCGATAGGCGGGGAAGCGCTCGCCGATCTCCCGTTCACCTGTGACCCGCAAGACCGTCTCGCTGGTGAGATAATACTCCTGCTCGATCAGGCTGAAAATCTCCTCGCGCTTCTTCGCATCCGCGAAGAGGCCGGCATATTCGCGGGCGATCTTGAGATCGACCAGCAACAGAGTCTTCTCGACTTCGCCGATGATCAACCGGAAGAGGCGGGATTCGGCAAACATCCGCTTGAGAAGCGAGCCGCCGCGCTCCTTGCGCACCTCGAGGAAACTCGAAAGGCCGCTCCCTACCCCATACCAGCCGGTGATCGAATGGCGGTTTTGCGACCAGGCAAAGACGAAGGGGATGGCGCGCAGATCGCTGAGCGAGCGCGCGCCGAACCGCCGCGCCGGCCGCGAGCCGATATTCAGGAGCGAGATTTCCTCAAGCGGGCTCGCCGCCTGGAAATAGGCGAGAAGATCGGGGTGAGAGATGAATTTCGCATAGGCCGCATAGGCCGCACCGGAGAGCGCCTCCATGGCCTCGTCGAATTCCGCCCTTGGCACCAAAGCATTCTCTTGCTCCGAGGATAAGGCATGCTGCAGCACTGCGCTGCCCAACACTTCCATTTGATAGAGTGCGGTGCCTCGGTTGGCATATTTGAAGGATACCACCTCGCCCTGCTCGGTGACCCGGAAGCGGCCATTGATCGAGCCCGCCGGCTGTGCGGCAATGGCTTGAGCCGCCGGTACGCCTCCGCGGCTGACCGATCCGCCCCGGCCGTGGAAAAAGGCGATTGGGATCCCGCTTTCCTGGCCGATCTGAGTCAGCCTTTTCTGTGCTTTCGCCAATTCCCAGTTGGAGGTCAAAAAGCCGCCATCCTTATTTGAATCCGAATAACCGATCATAACTTCCTGCACGCCGCCCTGGGCGCGGGCGCTGCGCCGTACGACCGGAATCGCCAGAAGCTCACGCATGATCGCGGGAGCGGCACGCAAATCTGCGATCGTCTCGAAGAGCGGAACGATCGGCAAAGTGCAGGTCTCTGTCCCGGCTGCATCGAGAAAGAGACCCGCTTCCTTGGCCAGAAGATAGGCACCGAGAACATCGGCGACGGAGCGTGTCATGCTGAGAATGAAGCCGCCAAACGACTCGCGGTCGAATTCCTTGGCCTTGTCGCTCGCGAGCTCGAACATACCGAGCGTTTCCTTGGCCGCCTCAGGCAATTCACGTGGCAACCGCTTCGAGGGCAACGGCTTTGCAAGCTCCGCGGCGATCCAGTCCTTCCAGCCGGCTGAAGCCGATTCGGGCGGCGTGCCGCCTTTGCCCTCCGCTGTGGCGCGCCATAAGGCCTGCAGCGTTTGCGTCAGGATCGTCGTATTTTCGCGCAGATCAAGACGGACCGTGCGGAAGCGGAAAATCTCGACCGTCCAGCGTAAAGGCTGCACGAGATCCCGGGCCAAGGAATTGGCCCCGGTTGCCATGAGCGATTCCTCGATCACCGCCAAATCCGCGATAAGCTCGTCCGCATTCGCATAGCCGGTAGCGCCAAACGCATGGCCGCTTTCGATGCGGGTAATGGTCAGCGTCAGCTTGCGCTGCATGCCAGCCAAAAATTGCCGGTAGGGCTCGCCCGCATTGCGCTTGACGAAGCGGTCGAGATCGGGATTTGCGCTCATTCTTGCGAGCGCCTCGCGAAAGTCGGGCGAAGGCGGAAGTGCCCGCTCGGCAATTGACAGTCTTTGCAACAGAAGCAGAAGATGCTGCTCATAATGGCGCAGGCTCGCCAAGGCGTTCTGGCGCAAAGCGCGGCGGGTGACCTCATTGGTGACGAAGGGATTGCCGTCACGGTCGCCGCCGATCCAGGAGCCGAATTGGAAAAAAGGCGTGAGTGCCGGCGTCTCTCCTGGAAAATATTGTTCGAGCGCCCGGTCGAGCTTTTTCAAAAGCTCCGGAACACCGTCAAACAAGGTTTCATGAAAAAAGTGCAGGCCCCAGGCAACTTCCTGATCGACCGTCGGTTTTTCAAGGCGCAGCTCGCCGGTCAGCCAAAGCAAAGTGATCTCATCGCGCAATTTGTCGAGAATGCTGGCGCGCTCGCGTGACGTCCAGCGGCGCAGCTCCAAATCAACCAAAAGCCGGTAGATGCGGCGGTGATTTTCAAGCACCGTCACCCGTTTGGCTTCTGTCGGATGCGCGGTGATTACCGGCCGTACGCGCGTCGTGGCGATCAGCCTGTGCAGCTCATCAGCTCGGACATTTTCATCCGCTGCCTCTGCAATGAGATTGGCGAAAGTGCCGGCCACTGCGGTCTCGCCACGCACCCGCTCCGTCTGACGGCGCAGCCGCATAGCGGTGTGCTGCTCGACAATGGAGAGAAGCTGGAACCACATACCATGCGCCTGGAACACGCGGGCGAGAAGCTCCGGCGAGAAATCGAAAGGCTCGTTCTTTCCGCGCAAAACCGCGGCAACCTCCGGATGCTCACGGTGCACGATTGTGGCAAGGATTTCGAAGAGAATGTCCGCTGTGTCTTCGCCGTCGAGCGCCGCCTGAATGCTGCCCGGCGCATTGCCGGTTTCAACGCCCTGCCGGCCGATTCTGAAATCCGTCATAGGCTGTCCCCGCGCCTGCCGGGAGCTTATACCAAGTTTCGATGACAGAGACCTGCCGGTCTTGCTTGGTGTGATCCACGTTTGTTCAATCGGGAATGAAATCTTGCAAGGTGGAAGGTGGTGGCCACCCCTCAAATGATGGGATAGGCGGAAAGGAAGGAATATTGCTGCCGTTTCATTTTCGGTTCACCCGCCACACTCCTTAAAGGCCGGTTTATTGAGACCGGACTTTAATTACAATATTAATGTGAAACGCGGTCGGGTTTCATGTCCACTAGGCCAAAACTTTGGCGATGGTTGAGCCGAGCTCGCTCGGCGTGGGGGCCACGGCAAGGCCATAGGATTTCATGATCTCGGCTTTTTCGGCGGCGCTGTCGCCGGTTGCCGAGATGATCGCTCCGGCATGGCCCATGCGGCGGCCCTTCGGCGCTGTAAGCCCTGCGACATAGCCGACCACCGGTTTCGTCATATGGCTCTTGATCCAGGCTGCGGCCTCGGCTTCCTGTGGCCCGCCGATCTCACCGATCATCATGACGGCCTTGGTCTCTGGGTCACGTTCGAACAGTACCAGATGATCGAGGAAGGAACTGCCGTTGATCGGATCGCCGCCGATGCCGACACTGGTCGAAACTCCGATGCCAAGCTCCTTCATCTGAGCCGCGGCCTCATAGCCCAGCGTGCCGGAACGCGACACAATGCCGACTGAGCCTCGCGCATAGATATGGCCCGGCATAATGCCGAGCATCGCCTTGCCAGGGCTGATGATGCCGGCGCAATTCGGCCCGACCAGAAGCGTGCGATGCTCGCGCTGGTAACGCAGCAGATAACGCTTCACCCGCATCATGTCCTGGGCCGGAATGCCGTCGGTGATCGAGCAGACAAGCTTGATCCCGGCATCCGCTGCTTCCATGATTGCATCGGCGCAGAAGGCTGGCGCAACAAAGGTGATGCTGTGAGTGGCTCCGGTCTGCTTGACGGCTTCCTTCACCGTGTTGAAGACAGGCAAGCCGAGATGGATCGTGCCGCCCTTGCCGGGGGTGACGCCGCCGATAACCTGGGTGCCATAAGCGATCATCTCCTTGGCGTGGAACGTACCCTTGTCGCCGGTAAATCCCTGGATCAAGACCCGGCTTGTTTCATCGATCAGTATGCTCATGACTTCCCCTAAAAACAGCGCGCGGCATGGGAATGAAGGGAGCGTTTCGCTGGCGAAATCTGCGAAAAAGCTCCTTTTAGAACGGGCACTCGGCCCGCAGATACTGAGGGTCGAAAGCGCACTTTTCTTCAGCCCTTGGTCAAACGGTGTGGCTTTCGCGCGGTGGTGCCGTGCGGGCAGCCTCGACCGCCTTGTTTGCCGCCTCGGCCAGCGTATCGGCCGAGATGATCGGCAGGCCGCTCTTCGCTATGATCTCGCGCCCTGCCTCTACATTGGTGCCAGAAAGACGCACTACGAGGGGAACATCGACGTTCAGCTCATGGCAGGCTTTGACAACGCCTTCGGCCACCCAGTCGCAACGATTGATGCCGGCAAACACATTGACGAGAATGGCCTGCACATTGCGATCGGAGAGCACAAGACGGAAAGCCGCCGCCACCCGCTCAGGCGAGGCGCCGCCCCCTACATCGAGAAAATTCGCCGGATTGCCACCCGCATATTTGATCGTGTCCATGGTCGCCATGGCCAGACCCGCCCCATTGACTATGCAGCCGATATCGCCGTCAAGGCCGACATAATTGAGATTATGCTCGGCAGCCTGTACCTCGCGCGGATCCTCCTGCGAATGGTCGCGCATGTCGGCGATCGTGTGGCGGCGGAACAGCGCATTGTCATCGAACGACATTTTGGCATCGAGCGCCAAGACCCTGTCATCCTTGGTGACAACGAGCGGATTGACCTCGACCATGGTCGCATCAAGATCGCGGAAGGCGCGATAACAGCCGAGGATGCTTGCGACCGCCCGGCTCACCTGTTTTAAGGTGAGGCCGAGGCCAAAAGCGATTTCCCGTGCTTCGAAAGACTGCAGCCCAACCGCCGGCTCGACCACCACTTGCAGAATTTCCTCCGGGTGCTCCTTGGCGATCTCCTCAATTTCCATACCGCCGAAGCGCGAGGCAATGATGCGCACCCGCTCGACCTTGCGGTCGAGCACGAAGCCCAAATAAATCTCGCGCTCGAAAGGTTCGGCCACTTCGACATAGACGCGCTGCACGACCTTGCCCTCAGGGCCGGTCTGATTGGTGACGAGGGTCTTGCCCAGGAGTTCGGCTGCTGCGGCGCGCACTTCATTATAGGTCTTACACAGCTTAACGCCGCCCGCTTTGCCGCGGCCACCGGAATGGATTTGCGCTTTGACCGCCCAGTGCCAGCCGCCGAGCTCGGTTGCACAATAGACTGCCTGCTCGGGGCTATAGGCGACCGCTCCCTGCGGCGTTGCGACACCGAAATTTGCCAGGATTTCTTTCGCCTGATACTCGTGAATATCCAAATACCCCTCCTTAGCGCCTCTCGGCCTTAGGCCACATAAGCTGCTGCAACGGCTTGATCCTCACTCGCCACAGGGCTCCTCACATTGTCGCTCTCGCCACACCCTCTTAAATCAACACCCGGGCGCGTTCCGTGACAAAGACCGCGATATGAGAGACCGCGACATCTATGAGACCCTGGCTGCGACTGGCAAAGGCCGCAAGCAAGACATTCTCTCCGTGAACGCTTATTGCGAAATTCCGGCCTTCGCAACCCTTCCATCGCTTTCTTGTCGGTTTCGCGAGATCATTTCGGCCAATTGGCTACGCACTCTCCAATTCGCTCACCTTTCTCGCCGCGGCGCGGAAGAATCGCGGTTCTTTCATTGCCGGAAGAGAAAAGGTTTAAAAGGTGTTTTTTTACGTTTAAAAAGCGCGCGTCTGGCAGACAAGCAGTCGGCAAAACCGGATTTGCCGCTCCGCAGCGAAAGATCTGCCTGAAACCAAAAACTCGCCGACCGAACCTCAGGAGAAAGCCACCCCCATGATAAAGGATCCGCGCAGCCTGCTTCGCGGTCTATTTGACGCCGCGGTTGATGCAGCCTTGCCAGCGAAATGCCTCCCTGCGCACCTGCCCCCACCGCCGCGCGGCCGCACCCTCGTCATCGGCGCCGGCAAGGCTTCAGGCGCGATGGCCAAGGCGGTCGAAGATCATTGGAAGGGTCCACTCGAAGGGCTGGTCGTCACCCGCTATGGCCATGCGGTGCCTTGTAAAAAGATCGAAATTGTCGAAGCGGCCCATCCCGTGCCGGATGCTGCGGGACTTGCGGCGGCAGAGCGCATTCTCGAAAGAGTCAAGGGCCTCTCAGCCGACGATCTGGTGCTCTGTCTGATTTCCGGGGGCGGCTCGGCACTTCTCGCCTTGCCAGCCGAGGGCCTCACGCTGGAAGACAAACAGGCGATCAACAAGGCTCTTTTAAGGAGCGGCGCCACAATCCAAGAAATGAACTGCGTGCGAAAACATCTCTCGGCGATCAAGGGCGGAAGGCTCGCAGCGGCCGCCGCGCCCGCCAAGGTCGTAGCTTTGCTGATCTCCGATGTGCCCGGCGATGACCCTTCGGTCATCGCCTCAGGGCCAACCGTTGCCGACCCGACAACATCGGCCGATGCTCTGGCAATCTTAGAAAAATATAAGATCCCAATCCCCGACGCAGTCCGCGCGCATCTTGCAAAGCCTCAATCCGAAACCATCAAGCCCGGTGATCCGCGTCTTGCCGGAGTCGAAAATATTACGATCGCCACGCCGCAAATGTCACTCGAAGCCGCCGCGCAATTGGCCCGCGACTATGGTCTAACGCCGCTCATCCTCGCCAACGATATTGAGGGGGAGGCGCGTGATGTCGCGCTGGTTCATGCGGCGATCGCCCGGCAGGCCTATCATTTCGGCCAGCCTGCCATCCCTCCCTGCGTTCTGCTTTCGGGGGGAGAGACGACCGTCACTTTGCGCGGCTCTGGGCGTGGCGGCCGAAACGTTGAATTTCTTCTGGCACTCATCATTGCGCTCGATGGCCACCCAGGGATCTATGCGCTCGCTGGAGATACTGACGGCGTTGACGGCAGCGAACATAACGCCGGGGCGGTCACAGACCCAAGCAGTCTGGCCCGCGCTGAGAAGGCCAGTCTCTTGCCTAAGGCCATGCTCGCCGATAATGACTGCTATGCTCTTTTTGAAGCCATTGGTGATCTCGTGATAACTGGGCCGACCCTGACCAATGTGAATGATTTTCGTGCCATCATCATCGATAAAAATCCGGCTTCTTCCTAGCCCTTTACCCGCGTGGGTCTCGTTTTTGGAAATGTTTCACCCGATGGGGGGATTCTAAAGGGAGATGAACGGAAAGTGTGAAACGATTTTGCGACGCAATCCAGTTGGTCCGGATGCCGAACATTTGATCGTTCAATCCCGCTCTAAGCCTTAAGCACGGTCGTAGGAAAGAGCCATTTTAACGGTTCCGGTTTCATCAAAGGGGGCGAGCGGCGCACTTTGATCCGCTCTTGAAACCGCAGGCTTCCAGTCACACGGCCCAAGTGCGCCGCTTCGCCGGTTGCGCTTGAGGCCATGGTGTTGTTAATACCACTTTCGCAACCCGGCAAACTCATGGAGGATTAGCATGGCGGGCCGCCATTTTCTGTTCGTTCCAGGGCCAACCAACGTCCCTGACCGCATTACCCGCGCCATGATGGTGGCGATGGAAGACCATCGCTCGTCCAAATTTCCCGACCTCACCCTTCCGCTTTTTCAGGATTTGAAGAAGGTCTTCAAGACGACTGAGGGCCAAATCTTTATTTTCCCCTCTTCAGGAACCGGCGCTTGGGAAGCCTCCCTCACCAACACGCTGTCGCCTGGCGATAAGGTGCTCGCCTCCCGCTTCGGGCAGTTCAGCCATCTCTGGATCGATCTTGCGCAAAGACATGGCCTCGATGTCCAGGTTTTGGACGAGGAATGGGGCACCGGCGTCAAACCCGATAAGATTGAGTCCATCCTGCGCGCCGATAAATCGCATCAGATCAAGGCCGTCCTCGCCGTTCAGAATGAGACCGCGACGGGCGTGGCAAGCGATATTGCCGCGGTGCGCAAGGCGATGGATGCTGCCGGCCATCCGGCCCTTCTTTATGTCGATGGCGTGAGCTCGATCGCTAGCATCGACTTCCGTCAGGACGAATGGAGGGTCGATCTCGCCGTCGCCGGCTCACAGAAGGGCTTGATGCTGCCCGCCGGCCTCGGCATCGTCTCGGCGAGTCCCCGCGCGCTTGCCGCCTATAAGACCGCCCAATTGAAGCGGGTCTATTTCGATTTCGGTGATATGATCAAGGCCAATGCGACCGGCTATTTCCCCTATACGCCGTCGCTTCCGATGCTCTATGGCCTGCGCGAATCTGTGCGCATCCTCTTTGAGGAGAAGCTCGAACATGTCTTCGAGCGCCATAATGTTCTGGCCAGCGGCGTGCGCGCGGCGGTCAAGGCCTGGGGCCTGCAGCCCTGCGCCAAGGGCCCGGAATGGTATTCCGACACGGTGACCGCCGTTGTCGTGCCGCCGGGCTTCAATGGCGCCGATGTCATCGATGTCGCCTTCCGCCGCTATAATATGTCACTCGGCGCTGGTCTCTCGCAGGTCGCAGGAAAAGTGTTCCGCATCGGCCATCTTGGCGATCTCAATGATCTCATGGTGCTCGGCGCGCTCGCCGGAGCGGAAATGGCGATGAACGACGTCGGGATCGACGTCAAGCTCGGCAGCGGTGTCGGCGCGGCGCAGGCCTATTTCCGCTCGACCGTCATGGCCAAGGAAAAGAAGCCGACCGAAAAGGAGCACTTCGCCGAGCTCCATCCGGAGGGCGTGCTCAACGATTGAAGCCTCGCTCCGGGTTGCGACGCAAGGCTTTCCGCACAGCCGCGATCGGGTATCGCGGCTGTCGTCCTCGCGAATGCGAGGATCCAGAAACGATTCGGCGCATCCTCGACGGGCGCCGGGATCCTCGCTTTCGCGAGAATGATATCATTAAGCATTGTTGCAAAATCGAACTCAATCGCTTGAAGGAATCGGGCTTTCGGCAGCCTCCCGGTCGCCTTCATCTCTTCCCATGACACCTCCGGCTTTCCTACAATCTTGCAGAAAGATTTCGTCGTGACCCACTCGATCGTCTTTCTCGACCGTTCGACTCTCGAAGCCAATCTCAAGACCCCGAATTTTCCGCACAGCTATCAGGAATATGCGGTGACCTCCGTCGATGAGATCGTGCCCCGTCTCAAGGGCGCGACGATCGCCATCATCAATAAAGTGCCGATGCGTGGGGGAACACTCTCTCAATTGCCGGATTTGAAGCTCATCGCGGTTGCCGCGACCGGCACGGATGTCGTCGACAAGGCCTATTGCAAATCGCATGGCATCATCGTTTCGAACATCCGCAATTACGCCTTCAATACCGTGCCCGAGCATGTCTTCGCTTTGGCCTTCGCACTGCGCCGCAGCCTCTTCGCCTATCGTGATG
>Ga0123355_10020158_pt1 | contig 10638 bp, 9 predicted proteins | sample TergutEmb28metaG_3_FD_89872 | JGI IMG/M metagenome (GOLD analysis project Ga0123355, IMG submission 89872) | Embiratermes neotenicus P1 segment gut microbial communities from Petit-Saut dam, French Guiana - Emb289 P1 | ecosystem: Host-associated > Arthropoda: Insects > Digestive system > Gut ... | reverse complement strand
GGCACTTTGAAACAAAACATTACATTTGGAAAAAGTAATCCATATAGTGAGGAAACCCGCATTGATGGAAAGTGTATTTTTTAAGGTTTTTAAAATTTTTTTTTTTTTTTTTTTCTGTTTGTAGAGTTTCTATTGGTGGGGTATCCTGGGGAATGGCAGGGAAGTATTCAGCATGAAAATGGACATCGGTGCAAGACTTGCGGGAAGACTTTTGCAAACATGGGGTCTCTTTACAAGCACAATAATGTACACAAAGGGAAGACACGCTGCCCGATCTGCCAGGTTCTCCTTAGCCGCATTGACCACATGAAGCGGCACATGGTAGCAAAACATGGATTGCTGTAGAGAAAAATAGCAACAATTGATTTTGATCTCTTTTTTATTTGTAGAGTGTCTGTGGGTGGGGGATGCTGGGGACTGGCAGGGCATTGCTGGAGTGAACATTGTTCCCCTCATGGACGGGCATCAGTGCAAGATCTGCGGGAAGAAGTTCCTAAACCAGGGTTCTCTGTATAAACACAAGGATGTACACAAGGGGAAGACAAGATGCCCAGTTTGTCAGGTGGTCTTCAGTCGAACTCTGAATATGAAAGCCCATATGAAAACAAAGCATGGCTGGTCAGTTTTATAAAATACTGTAAAACTGTTCTGTCCTTGTTTTTAAATTTATTTATCTGGTAGGTAGGTTGGGCATATGTAGGTTGTGGATGTACAGCAGTTGAGAACTTGGTACTTTATGGACTGGTTGATATGAACATACATAATTTGATACAGATACTCCTTCGGTGAAGCGGAAGAAAGCTTGTGTGGGCTTCCTTTTGTCAAGAAATTGGACTTTTGAAACAGGAGTCATACGTGAGCAACACAATGTGAAAACTTGATGGTGTGCATATGTTTCTGTATTTGATTCAAGCTTTGTTTGAGAGGAAATGTGCACTATCTCGTTTGTTTCTTGATATCAAGTTCAGTCCCTTTCTGTCTGTTTGTAGATCCCCATCAGCTGTGGGTGGGGGGTCCTCAGAGGGGTCCCCTGGTCAGTGAACGTCTGCAGTGCAACATCTGTGGCAAGGTATTTCAGAACCGCAATTCTCTTTGTGAACATAAGAATGTTCACAGTGGAAAAACTCAGTGTCCTGTGTGCAGTGCTGTTCTGAGCAGAATACGCCATGTCAGGCGTCATATGATTTCTAAACATGGCTGGTTACTATAAAAGATTTTCTGTCTTGTATTGTGTGTAGCATGTTGTCAAGGATGGTGATTTTTCTTTCTTGGGTTGCTTCACATATGGCTCACTCTCAGGTCGGTCACTCTGAAGTATTAATTGTCAAAGCAGTAACTGAGTTCGCCCCTTATTAACTGTCACATTCATTTAATGGCATTGAATGTCCTGTCTCCATTCTAATATGACAGTTGAATTTGTTCTAAGTAACATCAAAGTAATGTTTACAGGGTTGATACATATATAAAAGCCTGAAAGTGTACATGTGACAAGTATGGTTTGTGAATCGGTTTTGAGTGCCAGTTTCATTGGCCCTTCTTCTGAAGGTTTACTGGTACATTTTGTCATTGTATGTGTATATTTCATGTTAATGTTGGTATGGCGATAGATGACCTGACAATACTTTGTCATAAAAAGGTGTAGAATAAGGGACAACAAATACATTATATAGATGATTTGCTTGCATTATCAGTTTTTCAGATGTTTTATATTTGATATGGAATTGCTGTTTTAAGTAAGAATTGTGGCAAAGTTACATAAAATCTTTATTTTGGTAGAGTGGCCATCATGAAAATTAGTACTGTGCGTTGTTCATTGGAAAATACATAATGCATTTTACAGATGGTTTTGAAATTGCCAATTTGGATACCAAACTGTGTGGCATGGAGGAAGTCTGGGTCAGTCATAAATTTGCAGAACCTTAGTATTGGTCATGGCATAATCTGATAGCATTGTAGTTTAGTGAATGCAGCAGAAACTACAAGTATTCAAACCAGTATTTAATTGTCAGTCTCACACACCTGTGTTTTTATTTAACAGCTGCAAGTTTCGATCCAAATATCAAACTTCTTCAGACTAAAAAAATATACAGTCATTAAAGAGTAGGTAAAAAATGCAATGTAGAGATCGTCGTCATCTTTTATTTGGGATCCCACAGTTTTACAGTGCTTTTATGTTGCTGTAATGTAGTGAAGTTACGTGTGGTGGATTGTAGTGGAATAAGAATAGTGGTTTTATAATATTAATATTCTTTTTTGTTATTAGCTTGTGAAAACATGCGGTTGAAGGGGTTGATGTAATATTTATAGATATTAAAATATTAAAACAGTTAGTTGTTTGTTGCTGGCAGTAGGCTGTTTGATATCTCATGTGTGACATGCTGATTTGGGAAAGTACGTAGCAGAATGTTCTGTAAAGATAAGAGATATTATAGATATCAAGAATGTAAGTAAATTATTTGATGAGCAAATTTTAATTTTTAAAAGTATGAAATAAGTGGTTGTTTTTTACATACATATTTTCAGTTGTTCTTGTCACTTGTGTTGTGTTAGTTTTCCATTGAGTGACAAGAACTAAAAATGCGTATGTAAAAAAAACACATGTTTATTTCATACTTTCAAAGATCAAAATTTACTCATCAAATAATTTATTTACATTCACAATATCTGTAATATCTCTTATCTTTACAGAAAATTCTGCCACATGCTTTCCAAACTCAGCGTGACATATACGAGAAATCAACCAGTCTACTTCCTGCAACCAGCACCTAAGACTTCACCTGTTGTAATATTTTAATGTGTGTAAATATTACATTAAATATACACTAACCCCTTCACCACCTTGTTTTCACAAGCTAATAACAAAAAAGAATATTTATGTTATATAACCACGATTCCCATTTAGCTGTCATCAACAACATAATTTTACTATTTTATTGCAATACAAAAGTATCATAAAATTGTGGGATCCCACATAAAACATGATGTTTTTATATTGCATTTTTTACTTTCCTTTTTGTGATTGTGTATTTTTGGCCTGATGTCGGTCAGTATCTAGACCAAAACATGTAGCTTGCAAATAAAAACGCATTTGTGTTCGGCTGACTTGAATACAGTGTTGAATGTTTTCCTGAAAACAGAATAGGATATATTCTATGAAGTTGGAAACTACAGGGTTTATTACATGAATAAAATTTGGAAATTATTAATAATTATTAAACTTTGTATGGTATGCTGTCACACAGTAAGACTCTTTGCTAAAGAAACAGATCATTTATTGTGTAAAGGAGATTCTTAAATTGATAGTGAGAAGGTGTCTGACTTTTTCAAATTAAAATTTGTGTTTCATGGTTCCTTTGCAACAGCGAGAGATGAGAGAGCACATAAGTGTGAGTGTGGTTCCATTTTTGTGTTTGTATTTCAGCTTAGAGCCGATATGTTGAACCGTAAATTGGCATAATTATTATTGCAGATGGACACAGTGTGGCTGTGTTGGTTGCATGATGATTGTTTCTGAACTACAGTGTGTTTTTATTGTCCTTAACATAACCGCCTAGAAGCAGTCTGATAGGAATAGAGGTGGTGTGCATAAGGCCACCATACTTTTGAAATTCTTTGTTGCTCTGCCAGTTGGTAGAATGAGTCATTTATCACTGGCATTTTATTGTGTTTGTGTGCGATAGACGAGTTCAACAATTTGGCATACCACACTTTACTTTTCACATGATGTAGTGGAATGTCACATGTGGTATCCGCAATTTCCATTGCCCTGACTGTATGTGAATATTCTGAGAATTTAACATGCTCTAAAGATGACATAATGTCTCACCTGAGAATTAGGCAAGGTGTGATGTCCATGGCTGTTTTCACAGTTTTGCACATTGTAGTTGCTATAGTGGATGCATGGCATACTCTTGGTAAGGAAACATGTTAACATTTCTTCACTGCTACCTTAACACTTCCCAAAAGATGTTCCCATCTTTTGAATACATCAACTGATACATCCAGAATTGTATCCAGTTTGGTGCCTGCCTGTACCAATCAGCCCATGTCAGAACAGTGAAATGGTGACCATACTTGCAACATATGCAACTGCATGCACTTTCACTGCCTTTGAACCTTTCCACTGGCTTGCAAGAACTGGTTTTGTCACTTTGTGAGACATTTATGTCAGTGACAAAGTTAATTTTGCCCTGTTGCAGTGTAACCTGTTACAACAAACATCATTCTGCCTGCTCCTGTTAATACCAACATTAGAAAACAGTGTATGTTACCAGTAGTTCTCATGCTTGCAGCACTTTGCTATCAAAAAACATAACATTTACTGCCAGAGTTCCTCTTATCAAATTATTGTACATTGGAATAGATTAATTTTATTACAAGGTCCAGATCTACCCAGTATATTGCTTACTATCAGTGTTACTAAAGAAAAGTTGTCCACACAGTTATTTATTAAACTCAAACATCACAACTACAGTTATGTTTGATTTTAATAAATAGTTCTATTCAAGATATTCAGTTAGTAATATAGTGTACATAGAACATAACAGGATGACGTCCATTGAGTATTGTTGTCACATCATGTATGTCATGCAACCTTAACAGACAGCTGTTCTTGTAAACTCTAAGTAACACTAGGCTCATACGAAGTTCTTGTACGTCAGGGCCACAGATAAGTGATACAAACCTAACAGAGGACTTCCTTCTTAACATGTTTTATGTTCATACTTGACTGTTAATAAGTAAATTGTAATGAAGGGGTCACAAGCAGTCAGCCATGCTGAGACAGTAGATTTCCATTTAATCTTTGACATGGCAGTCTGCCTGAGAAAACTTCATTGCATTTATCTGCCACAGAAACTTCAAATTATGTAAAATGAAGTTACAGTTATTACAGGGACAGCCACAGAAAACCTCAGAATCTTGGGAGATACTAACATTCGTAATTGCTGTAAAAGTGTTTTGAATAATTGAATGACTGTAGTTAAATTAAGTACTTGCTATTTAATTTTCATGTTTTGTGCAGTATAATAGTAGGCATTACTTCAGTCACTCTTACACGGGTATTTGCCCTTGTATTGCACACAGAACATGGTAATGTTTCATATGTATTGGTTCTTGTTGCTAATTCTTCACATGTCTTTCATATGAAGTGGCTGTCAGTGTTATTACCAGTGTGTTGACATTGCTATGATTGGTCATGTATTTCCATTGTATTTTTTCGGAAACTTATTGAAGCAGATTCTGGAGATGTTTTTAAGTGATGTAGTTAATAATTTATTTGTTAATTGCTGTACTGTGCTGAATGAAGATTACCAGGTTTTGTTGACAATGTATGCATGGAAGTTTTATCTGGATTTGTTCTTACAGTGGCATAGCTATGTTTTTTGACGCCTGGAGTGTGTAAGCACATTGGTTACGCATAACAGAACTTATGACCTTAAAAAAATCACAACTAGTTATTGGATTTGCTTTTACTTGGCTCAGTAGTTTGAAATTTATTGACTTCAGAATGTTATTGTCTTTTTTCTTTTGAAACATTTATTTTGCTGCCCCTTAGGTTCTATGCCACTCAGGGTGGATATACCTCTTGCCCCCTCCTCAGCTATGCCACCGGGTCATTATGCTTAAGTGTTCAAACAAAACAAAACACTAGTTGTGTTGGTTTTGTAAATGTTGCTTTAAGTGTTCAGATAGGATTATTCTGATTTGTCACAAGCTCTTGTAATTGGAAAACTTGTAATTGTTTCAACAATAAAATTATTTTTTGACATTTACCATTGGTTTGAAAGCTTAATTACACCAAACCTGCATTTATTTATTTCCTCACATAGGTGGATGGACGGTTTGCCATAATTTTGGTTATTACCATGTATTTATTATTTTTGTGTTAATTTTTACACTGTACAACAAATTTAAACTTTTTTTCTGCCCTCTGAATAAAACAGTATGACTTAAGCTGTTCTTGAGGAGCTGAATGAGGAACTGCAAATAAAAATGTTCTATCACGTATCATTTCCACGAAGCACAGCTTGTAATATACACAAAATTTTCACAGCCTCGGTACAAATTACTTCATGTGGACAACTTTAAAACGTCTTTCTTGATCTTTTACTTTCATAGCCACCTTGTGGGTTTTCTGTTACTATTGACAAACAGTATTCTGCAAGGATACCACAGGTCCGTCTTCCCATGAACCGTTTTTCTACGATGGAAATATCTCAGTGAAATCTTTCACCATGTTCATCACTAAATTTTTCCAAGTTTTGAGGGAGAAAGTCCAGATGAGAATCGAGGAAATGTAGCTTTAGTGACATGTTGCACTTCATAACTTGGAAACACTTTAACATTTTACTAACAATTTCTGTATAGTTTTCAGTTTTGTGATTCCCAAGAAAGTTAGTGCACACTGACCTGAGCATTCCATGCTGCCTTTTCATTATCGTTCAAAGTGCTGTGAAAGTCCAGATCCTGTATAACCTCTCGTATCTGTGGACCATTAACGATTCCCTCTTTCACTATAGCCTCACTCAGCATGGGGAACTTGTTTTTCAAATATGTGAAAGCTTGTCCCTCTCTGTCCAGAGATTTAACAAAGTTCTTTGTTAACACTACTGTTCAGGAGGGGGATAGATGCACATCTTGAGGATTCGTTAACGGTTTACAAGAAATGTTCATTTTACCTGGAGTGAAAGTGTGTTGCTGATGCCAGTCTTTACATACATAGTGATGTTTCTTGTTGCGACTGTCCCATTTGCATAGCAAACAGCACTATTTAGTGTAACCTTGCTGCATATCAAGTAACAGTCCCAATACCTTCAGATTTCCACATATCTACCATTTTTACTTGTCACAGTCAATGCAGTTGGGCAAAGTATGCATACTTCCATGAGTCTCTTTCATGTGAACAGAGTATCCCATTGGAACAGAAGGATAAATGTTGCCATTGCAAAGAAGCACTGCGCCCTTTAACTGGCATTTGATGAGTCAATAGAAAGCTGTCACTCGTCTGGATTATGAACATGACCCACTGCTCCAAATAAAGCATCTTCATCATTAAAATACACAAATCTTTTGAGGACAAGAAAAACTTTTCAAAACCACGCTCTCATCTCCTACGTGAAGTGACTTTAACTCCTTTCTGTAGCAGATTTGAAACTTGCAGTTTTGAAGCCAACAACTCTTACTGTGTTTGTGAAAGATTTAAGTCCAAAACAAGATCATTAAGCTCTTGTTGTATTATGAGATGAGGTGATGACATTAGTGGAAAAAGTTCTGGATCCTCATGTACTATACTGGTTGTAGCTACATGCCTGTTGTCTGAAAAGCTCTCCTAGCCTTTATCATCAATTATCCAATCACTTGGGGACTTTGGAATGGGGAAACTGTCACGAGGGACTGTCCATACTGCCAGGGGCAAATACTGGTATTGAATTCCATGCTTGGATTTTGCAGAGAATCCTTTCACATTGGTCAAACAGCAATCACATTCTCTGATGTGATATGGTTGCTCATGCCATACAGTCTGTATTGCAAAGGGCATTGATGGTCATGAACCCTGTAGCCACTTTCTTATCCTACCTGCACATGTACCACAGTGGATATGAGGGGCCCAAGGCTTGTCATTGTCCCCAACATTGCAGCCAAAGTGTAATTCATAGGCCTTTTTAACTACAGGCATAAGACTGTGTCTTTGAGCTTTCACTGTAAATTCTCCATGTACATAGCAAAACATATCAGGGTTGTTCACGCATTTTCGAGACATTGTGAAGATCAGTTGCAACAAATATTAGGACTTAAACTCACACAAACAATGAACAAAGAACACTGACCACCGCCATTACATGGCATCAACAGATTCAGAATACACTGAGGAAATATAATAGTTGACAGGTGGTAGCACAAGATAGTGTGTTATCAGGTGGGAAATCTGGATGGCAGCACCATATGGATGAGAGTTAGGTGCTGTTAAGACGTGCACATTAATGATAAGCTTCGAAGTGCGGGAACTTTAAACAATGATATAATATGCATTACATTTGAAAATTTAACAAACAAGGTGGTTCATTTCCTAAGTGAATGGTACATGATAGAGAAAAACTAAAAGAATATATGGAAAGGTCATTTAAAAATAAAGCAAAATCACTAGTTTTCATTGGGAGGGCAAAATCAGTGTTGTGCAGTGTAATTTTATTTGACTTTGTATTCCAGTCTTCACTCTCAGAGGATTGTGTGTTGTGTAAGTTTGTAGTATCTTATTGACCTTTTGGGGGCAACATACTGGTCTCATCATCAGAAGTCATGAAGTTGAAGTTGATTCTTCTTGGACGTCTTGACCCTTGGAGGTGGTACCAGTATGTTGTCAACAAACAGCGTAAGAAATTATCAAGCAACATTGCCTAACCTTCCGGACTAGTGAAGACCTCAACTACTCCACAGTGGAAACCTCAGTCCTTGGTGTATTCCAGGCTACATGAAAACAAGTTTGTAACTCCCTACATATTTGCAATTAACAATAACTCTTGTATTAAATATTCATAATCTTTGGGATGTGTTGCCATATGGTCCAGAAGATACATGGATGTTTGTGTACCATGATGATAGAGGCAGCAGGTTTATCTGAAACATCCAGTACACAGACTACAGGGCATCGCCTACCTGATAGCAGTTATCTTCAGAGCTGCTGCCATGAGAACCTTCAATATCACATGCATAATTATCATCATTTTTGTCTTTTCCTTGGATAGTACAGCTCAGTATGCTGCTAGTTGTCAGTTGTTGGGTTGTATAGTTCTCAAGTACAGATTTGTGCTGTTGGATCATCAGAAAACAACATGTATGTGCGTCTATTTCAGGGTGTGATACCGGTATTCAAGTGGTTATGTGACTATGCATCTTATATGGTGCAGCCATTATGATCACATGGGGAACGAGCATTAGAGCTAATGGTATAGTCACATACCGTACTGTCATTACGTATGTGAATAATTTTGAAAATAGGCAAGTTCTTTATTTCCTTATTCTTCACTGGTTGGTTTGATTCATTTACCATGATCGAGAAAACTTTTTAAGTGGCAAGCATTCATAGGGTCTAAAATTTCCCAAGTCCTTATATATACGTATTATTTCAGTTATGCAAAAAAGACTCAAGGAGATAAGGAGCTCATGGTTAATTATATGTTCCAAATAATACAACTTCAAGAATAATTTTTATTCTGATTTTACACTATGACATGTTTTGACTTATCTTCTGGTCACAAGATAGGTCAAAACATGTCATAGTGTAAAATCAGAATACAAATTATTATTGAAGTTTTGTTATTCAGAACATATAATTAAGTTCATTTAATAAAAACACAATGGGACAACGACACCTAAGGTAAGGAAATGTTTAGTCTGGATCTTTGCAGCAGCTTGATGACACACTTTGAAATCATGTGATCAGTGTTTGGTAATCTCTAGAAACGGAGTTCTCTGCAATTATATCCATGTTTGGCTGTGGATTTCTGGAGGGCATTGAGCTGTTAGCTGTAATCTTACTAGCACACGTAAGGGTATATTAATAGATTTATATAATTTCATGTTCAAAGTACCTGTGTTAAGCAGACCAGAAGTTGCAGATAAAGTAAAGCCCCGGTATGTACAAAAAGTTGTGAGTAATGGTTATGCAACTCAGAATTTATTGACAAGCTAGTAAGAATTGATGGTGGTGATACTAGGGTGTTTTAAAAATTCTGTCACCATAGATTTGCGGCTAGAATGCTGACATTGTGAACAGTGTGGCTGCTGCGTTTTCTGTCTCTGCGAAACAAAATAGGATTATTAACCTGTTTTTGATTCACTGGAAGCGAATAATGTGAAGGTCCGCATGCTTTGTATCGGCCCATCATGCAATAATATTATGCCATCGCTTGAGTAATGTGTGTAAACAGATTTTTGAAGACTGTATAACAGCCCATCAAATGCAAAGGTATTGCGCAAAATGCAGTGCTATAATGCGAAATGTACTTGTGCCTCATTTTAAAATGATATGTGCAAATATATTGGTGATGGAATGTGCAGTGTTCTGGTAGACAAATCCACTGACATCACTGCAAATGTGCTAATAGTAGCCACTATTCAGCATAGTGAAACAATTGACAGCATTGTTCCAACTTTCCTGAAACTTGTTGAATTAGAACAATGGACTGCTGAAAGTACTGTGATGGTCATAAAGCAATCACAGATTTCAGTTTGGACTGTTATAACCTGCAGAGAATAGGTACTGACAATGCAAATATAATGGTATGTATGTATAAATTGGTTTCAAAACATCGTTCTATGTTGTCCAACGCCTACACTCCACTGCTTCCTATCTTCCCACTGGCCTTCATTTAGGTTTCTTTCGTTCATGGCCTTCCTTATACCTTCCATCCAGTTTTTCTTTGGTCTTCCTCATGCTGTCTTTTGTTTCGGCATCCACTTCAATGCTATTTTGAGTAATCTTCCTTCTGCCATTCTTTGAACATGGCCGTACCGTGTAAGTTGGTTCTGTTCAATTTATTTTATAATTGGTTCCTCTAATCCAATTTGTTGTCTTATAGTTACATTTCTAATTCTTTCTTTTCTTGATATTCTAGAGGATCTCCTCAGGGCATCCAT
>Ga0123355_10020157_pt1 | contig 10638 bp, 6 predicted proteins | sample TergutEmb28metaG_3_FD_89872 | JGI IMG/M metagenome (GOLD analysis project Ga0123355, IMG submission 89872) | Embiratermes neotenicus P1 segment gut microbial communities from Petit-Saut dam, French Guiana - Emb289 P1 | ecosystem: Host-associated > Arthropoda: Insects > Digestive system > Gut ... | reverse complement strand
GTACCAACCGTGACAGGAAAACCTGCGAAATTCAGCACAAAGGATATCAGTACCGAATGTTGTGATTAAGGGTCTGATAAGCCTGATTCATAATCGGGATGTCCTGGGTTCATATTTTGGCCTGAAGGCTCACTAATGTTTTCTTCTTTCCTTTGTCTTATTCCCTCCAAGCAAATCAGCCAACATCACTTCCTTCCACGCCGCGCCATGACTCAGGCAATTAGAGGGCGGCGTCTTACCTTGGAAAGATGGGTTCAATCCCAGGCCAGCCCATGTAGGATTTGTGGCGGACAAGGTTTTTCTGTAAGCACTTCGGTCTTCGCCTGTCAGTATCATTCCACCAACGCTTCATTGACATATTTAAATTGTTCACCATCGGTTCTATGCATTTTTAACAACTAACAAAGTCTTTAAATAAAACACTCCTCCCTCTTCCCTTATATTTCTCTTCTCCAACCCTTCTACATCAGGGACCGCGGTAGCACAGTGTGTTACAAATCGAAAGGTCGCTGGTTCGATTCCAGCTAGTGTTAGTGGATTTTTCATTACCATAAAATCCTTCCGATCGCACTATGGCCCTGGGGTCGACTCAGCCTCTAACAGAAATGAGTACCAGGAGTATTTCCTGGGTGTAAAGGTGGCCGGTGCGTAACGCTGACAACCTTACCACCATCCTGTGCCGTTGTCACGAAATCTGGGAACCTTAACTTCCTGGAACCCTCTGGGCCTCTCCAGGCCTGTAACGGGACTGCTTTACCTTTAACCCTTCTACATCTGTTACGGCACATTATTTACTAACTACCTCACTATCAAATTCTACGATCATCATAGCAACGGTTAATTAACAAAGAATAAATAGTAATGTGATCTGCTCAGCGAGGACAAACATGAAACGTGCTGCTTGCCCTTCAGGCAGCATCAGCTAATTAAGGTGCAAAGCACATGCAGTATCCAAAACGCCTTATACGGAACAGTCATACCGGTACGTCATATGTTTTGTTTTTCTGTCTTAGCACTTTGCAGTAATGAAACAACCGCTATGGAGCGCGGTCCTCATTGTGTTGGTCACGTTGATGCTGTGTCGCAGTCAGGCAGAGCAGGCTCTGTCCGTGGAAGAGACCACGGCGGTCATCGTGGGCCTACAGCAATACTTCCAGTCAGGATGCGTGTTCGTCCTCTATTCTAACGTTCGGAAGGATTACGGTGAGCTTGCAGTGGTGTGTCAAAGGTTACTTCCCATACTAGCAACGTTCTACAGCTACTCAACAGGTCAAAATGCGTCCACTTTACATTCCAGTAGGCTATAATTCACTAATAAAACACGCATAGAGGTAACTTTGTATTAATGACACATACCGCGTGGCGTACCCTACCTCAGGCGCTTATTCGCCACTTTCTCACTGGACAAGTCCGGATTAAATAAAATCGTAACAACGTAGGAATTCAAGTAGACAAATTTGCACTGGGTGGGCCTTTCTCAGTGTATATCGATGTTCCCCTATCAGTCACCATTCTACAATTGATCCGTACTCACACTTTCGTTTAGCACCGACATTACATGTACAGTCTAGATCAGAGACTTCAAACACGCGGCTCGTTAGTTCGTTTTTGAGGAACTTGTACTGATCTTATTCTAATTGTGGAAGATTTCCCGGCTCAGGGTAAATTATTTTTAATGTAAATAATTAAAAATGTTAGTCATGGGACAAAAACGCTGAGAATATTCCCTAACTCTTTTCTAGGAACCGTGTAGCTATTTTATTAGCATGGAGTCCCACGAGGAAAAGAAGAACGTGTCTTAAATTCGCGGATCTCTTGCTGAAAATGGCTACCCTGTGGCTGCGCATTAAATTTAGTAACTAGAATATTTCGTTTTTGTTGCTAAAGTTGTGAAACGTTCTTAACTTTGTGCTTAATTTAAAAAAAAAAAAACTTAATTACTTTACTGTTGAAAATGACGGGCGGCCAGCCTAGGCCGCGAGTACAGACACTGTTGACATTGCTAAATAAACTAATTTAGAAATGTACAGACGTTACTTTACAACAAATTATTTTATTTTACAGTCAAAATACTAAACATTGCCGCATATTTTACACTCAGCCTCATTGAGAGAGTCAATAATGACTATTTTACTTAGAGACAGTAAATGTCAGACAAATTAAATTATTTCACACGCCTTCGTCCATCATTTTAACAGCAAAATTTCATTCTGGGGACTGAAACTGCTCTAATTTTTAAACAAAAATATTTGCGCGGGCTAGTAAGAATTAAATTTGTGCCGAGCAAAATAACCCAGTAGGATAGAGGCTCCTGTTGTTTTATTTCAGTGACACTATTAAGAATTGTTAATGAACAAAGATGCAAATTAAAAAGAAGTTACGTACTTAAGTTTTTCCGATGTAATTTCAAAGGTCATACTGTCATTGTGTTTTACATATAAACTCACAGGTGTGATAAGGTTTCCTTCGTTTGACCTGGTGGGCGTTGTCGATAATAATAATAAAAGTTACCCAGCGGAAGAAAAACATATTTTTAAGTACCTTATGTTGTTTTGAATGATTCAGCCACATTCAGAAAATCTAATTCATCAACGACTCTTCGAAAACATTTTATTTGATTCGTTAATTGGTTCATATAAAGCAACAGAACTCCTTGAAGAGACCACTCCCTTTCCATCAACATACTGTAATATGGTAATTGAATATACAAGTTTAGACCATAAAATTAAGTTTGCTTTGCAACATTGCATTGTTTAACTGTTTACACTAAAACCACAAGCTATAGAATATTGTACTGGCGTATCTAGGCGTGCATTATTATTTTTTGTTATCTGTTATGAGAGAAAAGCACAAAATTGTTTAACATCCAAACAATAACTTGCATGTAGAGAGCATTATTACGTAAATAATAACATTATTTGATCAATAAAATAACTTAACATTTTGACAGAAAAACAAATGTGACATTTGAAAAGAATTTCAAATTGAATAGCTATGTAAGCATAAAATGCTCTACAAAATAATGAAAATGACTCACACAATTACTACAACAAACGTGTTATATCACAACCTTCATTATCACGCTCTTATTTTCGAAGATGCAGGACAAAGCTTTTTCCATGCAGATTTGCAAAATTTACGGAAGTCTCATTGCGCTATCTTGCAGAGCTACGAGATGAAAAGATGCTAGTTCGTCTAAACAAGAGACTGTCTTACAGCGGGGCTATAGGCGCAGCCATTAATGTTGGCAGAGAAGAAGCATCTCTCGAACATTTAAGATGTCAGAAGAACCGGCCTGTCAATGTTTTAACATCCGACGATGAAACTGTCAGGCTGTCTCTGACGAAGGTAAGCAACTGGTACGATTCACACACGGTATTTAAGACGCATAAGCTGCAATAAAAATGCAACACGCAAGCGTAAATAAAAAATTTGCATATTATTTTAGTTGCGAAGTGCCCAGTGTTAAGGGCGAAATGACGTAATTGCAGACAGACGGAAGTATATCAAATTGAAGCATACGGCCTGCTCCAAGAATTAATGTGTGCAGATCCATGTTTTACGGAATATTACGCAGTGACGACTGGTAGATATATACCGACATTTCGGAGTCGCTTGCTGCCTATATCTTCATGGTCCACGAAATCCAAGGCTATATGGACGCTGGTGTAAAGGGCTCAAGGAAAAATGCCAAGTGGTGTAGGTGCAGAAGTGGACAGTCTACGTCTGCAGCTACTTACCATTCGACACAGCGACCAGTTCTAAAAGATTTCAATATCCATCAACATCGCTATGAGAAACTCGAATTTAGCAACAGGCTGTTGGTTTAGACATTACAGAAACACGGCGCAGGACTGTGTCCCACGCCAGTAGATGTGAATACGAAAACAAATCTTATCTGTGCACTGTTTATCAGGCTTGAACGAAAAATGTTACAGTGTGGAAATTAGTTGGGTTAATACGCATAGTTTCAACCAGTAACAGTTAATAAAAGCTTTCACACAAGACGCAAAAATTATTAATTTTGGTGCTTACCTAAGATCCTAATGTATCAAGCAGATGGTTTCCTCATCTAGTTTGTATGTAGCCGGTACACAATTTCAATATCTGTAGGGCAACAGGGATTATTTTTGTTTTCCGTGGTTTCCATCAGGCCCTGCAAGCGAAGGCTGGGACATGTATTGCTGCACCCTATTCGCCATTCATAACCACCCACCTACCTACAATCCTACAGTGAGCGAACCAAACAATTCCACGTGATAAGGTACTCACTGAGAAATGCTGTAAAATACCGTTTTAGTGTCGAGGCAATAGGCATACACGTTCCTGCCGTTTCCTTTCTCACCTGACGTCACAGAAAAAAGTGTATCCAGAATTTAAAAGAAGTTCCGGGAAGAATTTATGAGGCCTGGTTTCCTTCAAACACAGCAAAGCTATAAGCGTGGGATAAACCTAACAAATATTTAATCTACATTTAATAGTCATACAAATTATTAATATGGACCGACATAGCTCAGTCAGTATAGCGACTCGCTACGGGCTGGACGGTCCGAGGATCGAATCCCGGTGGGGGCGAGATTTTCTGCACTCGTCAAGACAAGCCCTGGGACCCACCCAGCCTCGTATACAATAGGTACCGGGTCTTTCCCTGGGGTAAGTCGGCCCGGGCGTGGCGTTGACCACCCACCCCATCTACAACCGACGTTAAAGAAAGAGTACAGCAACACATCTAGTCCCCCTCTGAGCTACGTGGCGTGCTCTAGGTTGATATTACTTTACAAATTATTAGTCATAACGTAATGTGTAATTCTGGCTAATACAGAATCCGGCTATATTAAATTATTCATAACAAGAGTTACTGGTTTGCACTTTCACCACACCTACGATATACACGCCAACAAAATTTGTTGACCTGTTTATGATCTACCTCCACACATATTATGTAGTCCTTGGTTTATTGATAATCATCATTGAAGAGAAACACATAACTCGCACTGCCGCCAATGTTACTGTATTTTTGCAGTAAATTTTGAATCGCATGATGTGTTTTACAGAGTCTGAGGATTCCGTTCTTCTGGGATATGATAATGCCTCAAGGTGTAACAGGTCCTAGAACCTGGGACCTATTAACCCTAGAAACTAGAACTTATCAAACCTTGAAGATGAAGGCAGCGTTATAGTCTCGAAGCACACAATCTCCAGCTACGTCTCTGCGGAAACCTCAAAACTCGCATTTTAAACATTTCATCTGTTAATGTTTGGCCATGTAGTACAGCATTAAAGTTTTCAAACAACAGACAGGGAAACCAATAGTGGTCTTCTGAGGCGTCGTAAATTTTCAAGTCGTCCAGCAAAGACAATTCTGGGAGTGACAACAGATAATTGCATTGCTAATCATTTCCTTAGGAATGGTGAAGCCAACAGATTTACGGCATCTATGGTGGCTAGTTTGTTGTGGTCGTAACTAAACTCTGTTGTTCAGTGTCTGATACCGACGCGTCAGTTGGCCAGCAAGCCGGTAAATCTGTTTTTTATTGTATTCCAGATGGCGGTACACAGAGATTTCGCACGTTCAATATGGTTGTTGCTCATGAATGCAGAAACAGGAATGGAAAAATTCTTTACTGATATTGACGTGCCAGTTGACAGTGAATTTCTTGTGGCACATCGCCAGGAAAATGACGTCCGATTGACAGAAGTGTACCGAGTGAGAGGAGGTTACCCACTGCAGGAACACGCGTTTGGCACCGTTAGTGGCCGGGACAACGTATTGAGTGCTACGAACATATCCTTCTATGGCCGGAGAAACAACTTGCAGGGACTCATCATGCAAGCTGCTACGACTGAAGTAAGCTTGTCTCATTTCCGACATTACCCCGGCTCCAATGATGCATTGGAGCTTAAAAGCATATTGAATCCACTGCCTTTCGATGACACTACCCACAACTACAGAGAATCGGAATTTTATTCCATACAGTACATATTATTAGCGATTACTAATTAAAAACAACACTGTGGATCCCTGAAATACAATGGAGGAGAAACACCCAAAATATTGTCATAGACACGAAAATAGCCAGTAATTTTAATTTTAAAATATTTCATTTTAAATTTGATAATAATTACATCAATTGGCCAAGATACGTATAAAAACTAATGTTTTATGATCCATATACGTATTCTATACGTAAATACATTTGCCGGTCCCAGTGGCCGCGCGGTCTAAGGCGTGGGTCTGCGGCTGCTCGTCTGCTGAAATCGTGGGTTCGAATCTTAACGGGGGGCATGGATGATTTTCTGTTGTGGGTGTTGTGTGTTGTCAGGTAGAGGTCTCTGCGACGAGCTGATCACTCGTCCAGAGGAGACCTACCGACTGTGATGCGTCGGCGTGTGTGATCTAGAAACCTCAAGAATGAGGAGGACATGGCCCGCGTTGGGCCGCAGCGCTACAGGAAAAAAAAAGTAGATACAATTAACAATTCAAAACACTTTTAAAAGGTCCAAATATTTAAGATAATAAAGAAAGGTTTTTATTTAAATTCATTTTGGATTTTTATAATACATAAAAAAATTAAATCCAGTAATCCCCATCATTATTAAGGAATATGTGCTACTAACTAAAGTGGAATTCAAAGATTAATTTAGGTAAGTGGAAGGGAATGAAACTAATTAATTGACCGACATGAAAATGTTCGTAAACATAACTGTCGAGTAAGAAATTCTCGTCGAAACCTGTCAATCGTCAGAATATGTCTCACAACCGAATTTCTTTAAGCCTTTCAGTACATTTGCCCGTAAAAGGAAATAAGAGGAATGAAAATAATATGTACATAAGAAGAAATTCTATTACATTGCATTCCATTAAAATGTCTCATATGACTCCAGTACTACACTAAAAAGATTACACGGCCTCTAAGGAAACCTAACTAACTAAAATATAAATTAATTTACTATATTCAGTGCACATTTATCACACCGAGCTTCAATTAAATCGGCCCTCTTTCCTGCAACTTGGACGCTGACGGTCCTGCTGTGGGTAAAGGACGGACGGATGGAAAGATACGTACGACAAGTGGTTGTGTCATTCATTTTCTAAGCCCAACATAAAGATTAATTACCATTTTTCAGATAACTTAAGCTCCATCTCGTCTTTAAGGGAAATTATATTGACCTTCTTAAGTAGCCTATTATTAATTTTTCTGAACTATTTCACTGCACGTCTGAATATGTATGACGAATGTTTGCTAGGACACACCATACATCAGAGTTGAGAAGAATCCCAATGGTTCTACCACTGTGACAGGGGGTATGTTTGGTAATGTCTGGAAAGTCTTGGAGGGAAAACTCAACTTCAGGTGAGTAGCTGAAACGCGTAAAAAGGCAAGGGTGGGTAGGGAAATTTTATGTGCTCTTGGACAGTGAGGCACATATGATATCATTATTTATTATGTGGCTAATTACGTAGTAAAGGTCATGGTTGAAATTAATACGTAAGACAATCTGTAATTGCAAATGAAAAACCATAAATTCCCTCTCAATAATGATGGGGCCAAAATCAGAAAGAGATGAGATCGGCCCAGAGGTAACCTATCATGATTAACTATAATCTTGAAACGTCAAGGTAAGAGGGTTAGTGGATGACCTACGCAAAAACGGAAATACAATAAACGAGTCTTCGAAAATTGGAGAAGTGACTACCGGAATGAACATCTCAGCATAGGGTACAATGATAAGCTTAAGTAAAAAAAACTTAATGAAGTCTCTGGCTCTTGAAAGCAGAAAATTAGTGTCCTAATGGACCAAGCGACAATTTGAAAGGCAGAACCTGCACCGAGCGGTCAATTCATGAGTTTAAATAATATTCTTACCATCCAGAACCCTTAAATAATTATATCTGTATTTGCAGAACGAACTTCACGTACGTTGAGCAGGATATAATAAACATAACGGGTCATTTCGAAAAAATGGTGGACGATGTGAGCGCAGGAAAATACGACACTGCTGTGGCAGGTTTTCGCTACGTGATTAATCGAACCCTGAAGGTGGACTATACGTATCCCATCCACAAGAGCAAGTAAGCCAACAGAACACTGCTGTGAAGACCCTGTCACGCATTTAATATAGCATTTCCCCCTTATCTCTTCCTCTCCTTCCAAGTAGTCGATTTCCAATCCCTCTATTCAATAAACTCCTTCCAGATTTCGTACTTACGCTTATATCTTCCAAGCCACACCTTCAGCCAATCACTAACACTTTCACTTAAATAAGTTACATGCTATTTACTGAACTTCGAATCTTACAAAATGTTCTTTCTGCAACATCTAATCCCTCCCGCTTAAGGCTTTTCCCTTTTACACAAATATTCTTCTAAGCACCTTGTCTCATGCAGGACCTACTTGAAGCTTGTGAGCTCTCAAAAGAACACACCACATCTCACAATCATATACCAAGTAACAAACAAAATTAAAGATATATCAACATTTAAAATGAAATCGTACAGAAAAACATTCTTTAAATTAATTCCATTATTAATTTCAGCATAAATCACAGATTATTTTTATTGTTTATTCCATACACTCCCATTTCGTTTCTAATGCTAATTCAGGCGATTCTTCTTGTGTATTTTGCATGGTGTGTATACTCTCTTTGACAAAATGGACTTAATCTGCAGACACAAACATTTTATTTAAGATCTTAACTCCAAACATCCTTGAAAACACCTCAGCAGCTCTATGGCAGACCTTGATAAAAGCCAGATGAAAATGGCCCCTTAATCGAGACCACTGCAAAGAGTTTAGACTCATGTCAACGTTTGCCAATGAACTTTTTACAGAACATAAAAGAAAGTGGACGACGACCGACCACATTCACACCGTAGTCAATACCGCCATACGTAGTATGCTTGCCCATCACCTATCCCACAGCAGCTCTAACACCTTCAGAAACCAGTCTAAAATTTCAGAGAATTGTATTGCCTTCAAGCATCAGCACTCTGTTCATAACAGCAAACCAACTGCCCCTCTCCTAAATCCAATAAATACAGTCTATATCACCCCGTCCTATGCCTTTAAGACTGACCCTATTATTGTCCTCCCACCTATCCCTAGCTCTTTCAAGTGGTCTCTTTCCAACAGACTTCCCCACCAAGTCACATAACAACCATGCACCATGAAATGCCCATATAGACATTGGCACGTTCAGATACATTAAAATATCAAATGCACATTCACGAAGAAGTTAAAACGGTTTAATTTTAGGGATTGCTTGTTAGCACTCAGTTCGGAAAATTTACTTCCCGTTTTCTGCTCAAAAACCTAAAGTTAAATCAAATATACACATCAGTTTTGTCTGTTGTTCCACTTATTTGCATAAAATGGCCTCTCGCCCTAAATGAAAACATAGGGAGGATACCTGAGAACAAAATTCTAAGATGTAGGAACAGTAATTACATTTATAACAACAGCAACAGCACATGTGACACGTATTGCCCTGAGGAAGGATGCAGACGGAGAGACATAAGAATGGTGAACCCTGCATGAGAGGGCGATTCATAATTTTCACTCTTCACGTAACAAAATATTAGGGTAATCAATTTAGGAAGGATGTCATGAGCGGGACTTGCAGCACATTGTGGAAGAGGAGAAAATCGCAGAAAACCTGCTGCCGGTATATTTGGGAAATCCAGATGCAATTGGAAGGATAATTAAAAATAAATCATATAAAAATAGAGTGAGAATGGTTGGTCTGCTTTCACCTAGCTTAGGATAGAACGTAATGGCTGGTCTCTGTGTTCGCTGTATGGAAATTCTATGTTTCATAAAGACAGGAGGTATCTTAAGCAGCTAAATAACTCTCAGCTGCTCAAGCAATGACCGGCACTACAAGTTTGTTGAAACGTGGAGTCTCTGAAGAGTAATATGGGTGTCTCCACAGGATCGAGATAGTGCTGAAACCGGCTGCCAACGAAGATATGGCGTGGACCCATTTCTTCGGACCATTTCAGCCCTCATTGTGGTTCGGCCTCATCGCCTGCATTCTGCTAATCGCGGGATGCCTGTCTTTGTTCCATTACGCAGGACAACGCTTAGCCTACCTGGAGTATGAATTACCGAAACAGTACACTTTCTTTGTATCGATATTCTACGTGTTCAGCATGTTCTGCCAACAAGGTAAAGAGCGACAATGAGTGTTTAATATTTTCACAGAATGTACCAACTAAATGCACTTACAATACGTCGTATTACAATCACTTCACTCCAACACGTTTCGGCATGACAATGCAATATTCAGGGAGTACACACCAAGTTTAAAACCAATTAAAGTACACTGGATTAAATTTATAAATTTCACAGCCTTCAATACATCCTGCTACCAATACCAGTTAGTATGTAGACAAAACACGTGAAATGCGGATTGTACTGTAGACAGTATTCACAAATCATAACACATTCAATACATAATATATATTTAAAATACATAAAAGATAGTTAAGAATGAGATGGGCTGGGCATGTGGCCGTATGGGTGAGGAGAGGGGGGTGTACAGGGTCTTGGTGGGGAAACCGGAGGGAAGGAGACCACTGGGGAGACCTAGGCGTAGATGGGCGGATAATATTAGGATGGATCTCCAGGAAGTGGG
>Ga0123355_10020156_pt1 | contig 10638 bp, 4 predicted proteins | sample TergutEmb28metaG_3_FD_89872 | JGI IMG/M metagenome (GOLD analysis project Ga0123355, IMG submission 89872) | Embiratermes neotenicus P1 segment gut microbial communities from Petit-Saut dam, French Guiana - Emb289 P1 | ecosystem: Host-associated > Arthropoda: Insects > Digestive system > Gut ... | reverse complement strand
TATATATATATATATATTCACAGTAATATAATTTTAAAGACATAGCAGGGAATCCTGCATGGTTCATAAACGCCACATCTGGTTGACTGCCGTCGTACTAATGTAATGATATAAACCTTACAATCATTCAATATATTTTATTGTTCCTAGAAGTGTTTGTGTCTTATTAAGAAAAACTTACCCAAGTTTTATGATTTTTGAGGTTATGTATATTTTTATTCATATAATTTCCTATAGTCTTGGAAATAATTGTGTTTTATATTGAAAACTGATTTTGATATTTGTGATTGTTTCATTGGTCCTAGTTTATTAGGAGAATCAACAATGGGCTGGGTTTCCTTTGTCTAATGGAAGCAGGCAGAACTGCAAGTAATGTAGATACCACAATTCCTCACTGCTCGGGACTGAGAATATCCTTCGACCTCAACATATGGTTTATATTTATTTTTTAATATCTGTCTTTACTCTAGACTTTCTGTAAATAGGTTTAACTAGTTGCAGATATATTATATATATTCTTGGAGCGATATGCCCAGACTTTGAAATCTTTGCAGTTTTCCGATTTATGAAGAGTGATTTACCCCGGGGAAAGTGGGAACGTATATGGGTTGGGTTTGCTAGTCATCAGGCATGGAAGGCAGATTGTAAAGTGTTTTGCTTTTTCCTTGTTTGTGGGACAAAACCATCAGGTCGTACCGCCAATCGTATTTTGTTAACGTCATTTGTCAGTGTAACTAATAGTGGTGCAGTAAGTGCAGTATATCTCTCATATTAACCATGTACGCAAAACCATACACTACGCCGAACCTGTCAGGAAAACGCACTCCCCTTTAAATTTTATAACGTACCATTTTAGGCGATTTCGAAAAGCTTCCAAAGGCGACAATTGGATTCGTCATGTCTGTCCGTCCGTCCGCAAGGAAAAAAAAGAAAAAAAAAAGATGACTCCTGCTGGAAATAATTTCGTGAAGTTTTATATGTTGGCTGCTTTTACTAAAATCTGCCGAGAATAATCCGTTTTGGTTTATATCAGACACAAATAACAGGCACTTTACTTCAAGAGCGACGTTCGTTCATGACTACTTAGTAAGGTTACCAAGGCTGGCATCGGTGGCAACAGGTACCGATATAAATCGACAATAGACTGGCTGCTGTATCGTGCGATATACGTACTGCAGAATTAAGGGAATTAAAAGGTGCCATCAGTATTGAATATTTGTTTATTGTGGCTAGGAATATGAAATGTGGTAGTTAGAACACGAATATACAGGGTATTTTTCTTTCTGCTTGACCCATAAGCGCCCACCCGACGCTCGGCTAGCGTAACGTCATATGTGAAGTCTCGGGAGGTTTAACGGTCGGTGAAGGAAGTGAGAAGAAAGCTCCCTGTGCTACTAATCTTTAGAAAGTCTAACAAAAATTTCTTTTTGGAAATTGTGGACCACGATATAATTTCTGTATCATATTAAATAGCAACTTAAAAAAAACTCGTACGTTTTATGCTCTGAGAAAATTTTTGTACGATTTTGCGGTGTTGGCCTATGGTAATTTCAAGGTGGTGGTGGTGGTGGTGGTGGTGGGGGGGAGAAGGAGTGGTCTATCTGCGGGGATTTGGGGTATGACTGTGGCAATGAATGTATCGGAAGACGTGCATCTTAGCCAAGGTCATCTTCTATCGTTCGCGTTTTTTATTACGGCATTGTAGATTTTATCGGCCCCTGGTGTAGATTTTTCTTTGATTTCATTATTTCTTGCTGTCTCAGAATAAATGTAATTCGATGTCTTAATACAACATGATACGATAGGATGGAGATTACTACCTGAGAAGTACAGAAGCATTAGTTTGATCTCTTTTCGTTACTCTAGTTTAATGATTTCTAAAATCTTCATGATGTACACAGAGAAAGTTTAATGACATTGGAACTTTTGTTATACTTTTTATCTTCAGGTTTTTTTTTAAAAAAAACTTCTTTCTCCGATTGTTACTTAGCGAATTACCTTGATATTTTAGCAGAAAGTCTTGCATTTCCTCACGTGACACGTCCGTGTCCCTTCCTATTTCGAACTAAGTAAGCATATAAGGAAATGTATTACTGGAAATGCGTAACGTTAAAAAAAAGTATTCTTCCGGTTTAAAGGTAGCAAGAAATGGGCAATGATAGTGAATTTTTATAAATTTTTTTTTCCGAAAACTTCAAGAAAATATTAGCGTAAATGGATGTTTTCTGTTGCGTTCAGAAATTTATTGATGAAAAAATTCACAGTATCTAATTTGAGAAATTTTTAAATTTACGAGTAATTACGTATTCGCCATACCTAAGAAAATTTCGAAAAAAATTTCAAGACTTACTGAGGCCTAATTAATATTGTTTGTAAGTGTATGAAAAGTAATATGTCAGAGAACAGAAGTTCGTCATGCTTTATTCATATCCACGTTTTTGTTGGAGTGATACCTCGAAAAAGCTATTCCCGCTCTCGTTTTCATATTAGATCTCGTCTTCGAAGTTCCCTAACCTTGGCGGTAACTTGAGAAACACCAAGATAGGACGACTGGCACGACCTTGCAATATGGGTGCATTTAGGTTGCATATTCAACCTCACCACACGATACTGCAAAGGCAGAGCCTAGTTAGAAGGTACGATGAGAATTGTGCGGTCGTGCGGTTACTTCAGAGAACTTAAAAACCAGTAATCAGCCAATGATTATCTACTTCCTGTCAAACCACGTGTTCTGTATATAATTTGCGTACGGGGCTAGGGACTGTATGGATTTCAAGGTAAATGAATGTATTACTTCGAAATCCGCGTGATTTACGCCCATCTGGATAAAGGCCTGCTGGAAACGCTGTTTCTGACTAGCAGGTCCATGCTAAATCTGAGAGAGCTGAGATTGGGGATAGTACTGTATTTGCGTGCGTGTCCAACAGGTGAAAGTTAATACTGCGCTGTTCCTGTCGGCTAGCTGTGCAGTTCTTTATGATAAAATCAGATGTCCCGCTTACATTGCATTGCTTCTGTTGTGTAGTTATTCTCATATTTATTTCTGTTATTATTATTATTATTATTATTATTATTATTACGAATTTGTGACTGGAAATGACCTAAGAAATAAGCTACTGAAACTAAGAAATCGAGTTACGGATCACAACTCATAGTCTCGAATGTGCACATTATTGGTGAGAAACGAAATTAGAAGGCTGTTAAGACAACACTAATTGGTCTCAGTGACGTACAAATGGAGCACTGCAACGGAAGAACCGTTGAGAAAATTTCATAATCCAAATTCAAACCGGGAACCTTCAGAAGACAAGTAGCAAATATTGCCACTTGTGTCCACTTGCCAGACGATTTTAATTTGGTGGTTCTGAACATCTTGGGTGTCATATTCTTCCTGACGCTTACATTGTACTGATTTTGATTAATAAACAAACATATCTTTGGTAATACTTTAAACTATATAATAAATGCTCCTTGCTTATTCCAACTGGTACCGATTTTAAAAACGAGTAGCGTTGTGACTTTGTTTCCTGTGTGTGTCGTCATGGTGCGCGCGCACGCGCGCGTGTGTGTGTGGATACAACTTCACATTTTAGTCTTTACTTCCTTAGTGAAAAGAAGAATTTAGAGCTTAGTAAATGGAAATTTACAAGAAACAAACAACATGGCGCAAGTTAAAAGGATGTTTAATTCCTGCACACATACGTATTTCCGCGAGAAATTTGCATTTATTTAGTGTGACATAATTCTTGTTACAGTTGCAGCCGCATCATATTTTCCACTGGCTGCAATGCATGTCCTGCCATCTGGTAGAGTAACTGCAAACTAATACTAGCATGACGTGCGTGCATAGCATTATCGTAGGTTATTATAATTGGAAAGAGCAGAACTACCATACATGTATATTTAACTGTCACGTTATAACCGCGGCGCATGCGATTGCGTAGTTGATTGAGGCACTGCGCAACAAGCCGAAAGGTCGCTGGTTCAATTCCCGATAGTGTTATTGGGATTTTTAATTGACACAATCTTTCCGCACGCACTATGGCACTGGGGTCGACCCTGACACTAAATGAAATGAGTACAATTGAACCAATAACGGCAGTCATTCCTAACACTCCAGTTCACACAGCAGCTTATAAAAGCAAACTTCACAGAATTATAAATCTTATTGTAGCACCGTGCATTTTCGTAGAATCACTTCAATTTATCAACCAACGAATGCACATACAATTTTACATAAAACACTTCAAAATACTTTAAAACACTCCGACATGTTTCGATCTTGTCAGATCATCATCAGGGAGCTTTGTTCTTTGTTAAAGTTATATTACAGTTTTCACAATTCAATTCGTATTTGCAAACGAGGTGTTGTGGCAGCATATCATGCTGTGTGGGAATGTGTTGTGGAGCAGTGGCTAGGTGTGCGTCGTACGACGCAACCTAGCAACTGCTGCACAACACCTTTGTCTAATAAAAGTGTTACATTAAACAGGGCTATGGCAGATCAAATAATGAACAGGAACAGAAATTATAATAGTATGAAGAATATATGTGGAAATTAATCAACAAAATAAACGAGAATATCAAACGATTACTTGTACTGAATATTGAATTAGAGAAATAAAAAATGTGTTCGAGAATACAAATGTAACCTGTGTCTTTTAAGGCATAGCACAAGGCACGTTTTAAACAGAACTGTAAAAATAAAGTTAGAGTTTTCGACCATGTAAGATTCAAATGTGTATATAAATTCCGAGGTTTTTCCAAATCTCTACATTAAGTGATTAATATGAATTATCTGACTTAAGCATACGTATATCGAATTGAGAATTTCTGATATTTATTAACGTGTTCGCACTGCCGTAAAATAAATTCGTTAGATATATTTATTGAAATTTAAAACAAATCTTTTAAGGTATTTCTGTAGTAAAACCAACCAGATACATCACTCTCTCAAATTTGTTTTATTTTGGAATAACACTCTACATGTTCCGGACGGTCTTTCCGTCCGAAACATGTAGAGCGTTACTCCAAAATAAAATAAAATAAAATAAAATAAATTTGAGACATTGGTGCATCTGGTTAGTTTTACTATAGAAATATGTTACGATGCACGTCAAATTTCTTTTAAGCAAATTGTCATTGACAGTTTTAACAGAATTGTGTTTGGTACAAGAGTAGTGGATAATTAAAATGATAACTAATCAAAGGTTGATGGAATAAATCTAGCCTGTAATGCTAACATAAATGGCCGGTACACGATCGAAACAGCGGCACTGAAAGAGGACTGGTAGAAACATTCGGAGTTTGACTTTGTTGAAAACGTCTCGTATTTTGTGAGACTTAAGCGGTGGTCCTACACATTACTGAATTTAAATTTAGCAATAGAGGGATATTATAAAGAAATTTAAAAGCGGTTACTGCCCTGTTCACGTGGGTGTTTCACCAAGACATCAGTAGCTATAAGATGTTACTGTCAAAACCCCGCAATGTTGTGCTTGCGTGTTATGAGCGATATGCAGAATTGTACATGCGTGGCATGTAAGTGTACATTTCTTACACTTAGCAAGATTTAAACATTTAGTTCTTTCAGTAATTAATATTTGTTTCATGACGTAATCCATGCACGCAGTAATCTGTAACTTTTGTTTCAGGGATGTCTTTGGCGATATTTGGTGCTCTCAACTCATCGTCAACCTTCCCCGTCTCCATGCGGTCCGAGATTTCCTGACGGCATTCCACCACCAGGTAGGACACAATCTCTGGTTTGTTAGATGTAAAATCCGGGGTCTAGTTTGTTCTGAATCTTCGCCGATTTTGACCTTTTGTCACACAGGTAGACCGTGCAACTAAGTGGCCAGGATCTTAACTTAAAGTGACCATGCTCTTCATAAAGCTATGTGATTTCTTCGCTCGAATATTCTTTACAAGTTCCAGTTGACGGATTACCAAATTTCGGGCTTCTGCAAGAGAAAATGCTCATTTGTACTTTATTCCTTTGCTCGCCGTACATTCGGTATTCACATTCTAGAACGCACTGTCCTTTTGATTGCTTAACGTTACGGGTTTTATGTAAGCGATGCCGACTTTCTAACAGAACTTGAAGTTTAGAGGGAAATAAGGATAGAAGCCACAAAAAGATGGCAGAGATGAGGAATATGAGAACTTATATTAGGGAATCCAATCAGTGTGTCATTATTTGACCAAAAGGCGGAAACGTGATATGTACACAGATACATAACGTCGATATTCTGTATTTAACATTTAAAATTTATTTGATATTTGGTTGCCGTTGCTACCTCTTCGTACCTTTATTTGATGGTAGAATTTCCAATACCTCAGTATTTCAGTATGACGAGAACGTGTTTGGTATTTAAGACAGGAAAATTTCTCTTCAGAATATTTTTTTTGAAAGCTATTTTAACCCCATTGAACAAAATGTTACCATTCCGCCGCTTTAGAACCTGTAATAACATTACTGCTTAATTTCTCCGAGCGGTCCGATGCGTCGCCACAAGGCATCAATTCGTGCAATTTACTTCGACCTTGCCACGAGTTGTGGTGCCGGGGGTCATTTCGTAATGAGCACTGCCGTTTCAATAGCCGTGTTTCCATTTTCATTGCCATCGAATAACGAAGTATTGTTACTGACCTGCCTATTCGCAGACCTCTGCCTTCTGCAGGAATTTTTATCTATTATTTTTGCGGTGTTTTGTGATGTGCTGTATTTTTCCCAGTTTCATTTCGTCATATGTCACATAAACAATGTTATTTCTGGTTTTGTCATAAACAGATAATTCTATACATTAAACCAAATATGTGTTGGTTCCATTTTTCCCCCCTCAAACTTAGTTTGAACTTAATGAAGTGAATCAGATTAGGAAGCACCAACTTGGGAACCTCAAACTTGCATTTGCGTGAGTGTTTCGATTAATATTACGTTATGGTGTATGTATTTATTCCTTCATTTATGCATGAATTTATGAATCCATTCATTTATTGATGGCCCCATTCATTGGGACTTCAAACTTTCCCTGTGTTAGGCATGGGGCTATGCCCCTAGCCGGACCGATAACTTTCGGACCACAAATTGTAGGTTCCTACTCAATTTTGGGCGATGATTTGTCTAGCATACGAATTGGCTAAGTTCTCACATTACGACTTTGACATCGACCAGTAATTGCTCTGAAACTACACGTAATAGGCGACAGTTTTCCTCATTTTAGAAACGTTGTGACTCGATATGTTGTTGAGTGAGAAGCTGTTTCTACCGTCTGGACACTTCACAATAATTCAGTTCTTTTCGATTCCTGTGAAAGTGATGATAATGACTTGTTAATGATTATAGCCGGGAATGTTGACCGAATAAGTTGATTCAACAGTTACGATTGACACCCTTGCTTCGGGGGGGGGGGGGGGCAACTAGTCTGAATACCGTCCGACATGACAACTAGACTCTATGGCGTTATTTATGATTTTATTCAGTCTGGTCTGAGAAGGAATGTAATTACATCTCTGACTAGGCAATGTGTGTGTGTGTTTCATATAATTATGAGGTCTAGGTCCTTCTAGTATACTGCCGTGTGCCACTGGGTGGTTGGTTCCACTCCATTTCAGACAGAATAATAGTCTCTTAGGAATTTCACGTAACACCTAGGTAAAAATCATGCTGAGATTCGCAAGTTGTATTCCGTAAATCAAATTGATGTGTATTTGTCTAAATAAAAGTGTAGATTATTAACCTTAACTACAGTGTGGTATTGCTTCTTTATATTAAGTCCAGTATCGTTCTAAAACATCGATTCTGCAAGTAATAAAGGAAGTGGCGAATAAACTTGCAAGGTTTTTTTTTTACCCCGAAATTAACGGGTGTTTTGAAATAAGGCACAAAGTTATCGCTTTCTCTAACCCGTTTGTTAGTTCTTATGATTTTTTGAATAAGTCTTATGAAAATATCTTGGTCTATAGCAGGCCTATATCTTCGTAGTCTTACTTTGTTTCCTGTAAGAGTTGTTTGACATAAATACTTATTTGCCCTTGTTGAATATACGGTTTATCAAAGCCGAATTACATTCTTTGCATTAAAACATAATCCAGGAAGGATACAAGTATGTATATTCACAGATTACGAACATAAATTTACATATTAAAGACAGTTTCTGTATCCTGTCAAAAGAAATGTTTATGCTGACAATGGAAATGAAACAAAATCCTTTTTTAGTTTTCACTTTTATCTTTAATTTGTAATCACGCCAGTGCGTCTTGTATGAATATAAATGATTTAAGAGCTAAACCCTTTGAAAGACAGCGGTATGTCCCCATCCATTGTCATAATGAAAGCTTTCGTATCAAAAACAATACGCAGAGGAATCTCTTTACATGGCGCCACCTCGAAGTGGGACAGTAAGTGGCACAGTCCGGTCTTTGCTTGCATCGGTCCGAACAGCAATCCTCTGAAGAGAGAGAGAGAAAAAAAACGGATGTCAGGCTTTTGTGAATAAGGGTGGGTTCAGCATCCTGCTCAATACTCATTTCACAGAACTCACTATACCTGATACAGGCCACATTTCGTGACTTTGTATATCAGATGAAACTGATAAAGAGTAATTTGCCGTATTTTTTTTTTCGTGGTGAAGGAAATAAACCAAACCCGCCCGTTTTAGTCAGACACGACCAATTTCAAATATTTCTGTCTTTTTTGTCACTTCTCTCCGCTTAAACATCACGCGGAAGAGACAGTAGAGTTCATTGTATATATCTAAAAGACTGTTTTAATTTTTTGTTATAAACAAATATATTTAGAAATTCTGTTGGTTAATAATACGTGAGGCCTTTCTGAATCTTTCTGTAGTCCCAGGAAAAGGGGTGGGTCAATACATGAAATGATTCCACTACACACTTTGTGAGCGTGAAACACGCCTTCTGATTAAAAAGCAAATTAAATTAAGTTTTTACGAACAAGACAACGGAGGAAGAAGATGATGTGGATTTAGTGAAGTATATTTATGTTACGATGTTCATATAAGAGATCAATACTTTTTAGTGTACTGAAATGTATGAGCCTACAACTGGCTATGAACGGGGCTAAACTGGGTGGAACTAATAAAAGCACACCAGATTTGGACAAGAAAAATTATTTTACTTGATTAATAGACAGGTGACGGTTATCTAGTATCGGAGGTTGTTTTGACATACGCCAAAAGTTTGAAAGATTAACCAGCTTCTATGTTAGGGACGGAAGCCTGAAACGTCGGTACTTGTCTTTCAATCTGCACAACGTCATGTTTCAATTGACTATCATCTTCGAACTCACCAAATGTGGTTCTGAAATATCATATGCAAAATATATACATTTCTGAGCTTACCTAGACATGATCGAGGACCCTCACCAAATGGAATATATGTGTAGTTCGGTCGACTGCATTTGCTTTCTTCTGTGAAACGGTCTGGTTCGAACTTCTCCGGTTCTGGGAGTACGTCGGGTCATGGTGCAGAGCTAATATCGGGATATAAACGCTGGTCCCTGCTGGAATTATTACTGTTCCTTTTTCGGGATGTAGGAGGCAGTTTGTAGTCCTTGCAACGCATCCGATCCAAAAATGGAACTATCAGGTACTTGAGGGGTGTCTCTGTGAACACAGGAATAGAACATATTAACCTCAGTAAGCAGAGAAAATGGTTGGCAGTTTGAGCGTAACCGACATGGACCGTATCTTTAACACGTTTTGTTTATTCAGCCTGTACAAAAGTATAGACCAACGTTGCTAGTCGTCTGACATATAAAACGAGATCTGTATTTGTTATTTATTATGTTATGTATTTCGACACAAGTATTAAATCAAATCTCTTGAAGTGACAGCCATGTCTGTTTGATTCAAATCGTTAGATGTTACGGAGACATGCTCCTTCTCCATAATCAGACTGATAGAGATGGAGCAGGCCTCCTATGATTTTGACCATCTGACGCGGCTATCAGACCTGGGTATTATTTAAAGGTACTAATTTCTAGTCATACTTAAGTTTGAAAAGTGTACTCGCAACTTGAAGTATACTTAAGTTTCAGAACATAACAATATTTACAACGTGCACTCAGCGGCAACCCTTAAGTCAGTATAAGAACAAAACGCTGTTCACCGTCTTCTGCGAATCTATTTCTGTGGCCGTTTCTGGGGCTCAGGAACTTCAAACTGTATGTGGGATAGATTAACTTTTATTTCCCTTGGAAGCAATTTGAGAATCTTTAGTTTCTCGCAGTGGTGCAGGTGGAGATTCCCTTGCTCTGGGGTACGACGCAACTTGCATGGGTTGCCTGCTTGCAACGTTTCCAGCAAAGGTAGTGGTTTATAATCGCCAGGAACCGATTACCAAGTAACGCGGTGTCACAGCTCAGGAGAAGGGCAACCTCAAATATTATCTTGTTTCTAGCGTATGGAAGACTATATTACACAGAATATTGCGACATTTTGGTAGTGCTACCTTCATGCATGAGGATCGCCTGTATTTATATATATATACACATGTATATGTATATGTATATGTATATGTATATGTATATGTATATGTATATGTATATGTATATGTATATGTATATGTATATGTATATGTATATGTATATGTATATGTATATGTATATGTATA
>Ga0123355_10020155_pt1 | contig 10638 bp, 6 predicted proteins | sample TergutEmb28metaG_3_FD_89872 | JGI IMG/M metagenome (GOLD analysis project Ga0123355, IMG submission 89872) | Embiratermes neotenicus P1 segment gut microbial communities from Petit-Saut dam, French Guiana - Emb289 P1 | ecosystem: Host-associated > Arthropoda: Insects > Digestive system > Gut ... | reverse complement strand
AAACATGTTGGAGATTTTAACAGTAATATAATATCTTTTAGTGTATTTTAATAATAAAACATTGTGCAATAAGCTGGATATTCAAAATAATATTTAATATTGCACGGTATAATAATGAAATACTGAGAATGTTAGCACTTTGATGAGCCGTGGTAGTGTAGTCAGTACAGTGACTAGGCTGTTGGCTGGACAACCAAGAAATTGTTGTTTGATTCTTGGTAGCTCTGAGGCCCACTCGTTTTCGTATTTAGTCAGTATGAGGGGCTCTTTCAGTGTGGCTGTAAAACAGCCTGGTCAAGAACCTGTCTACTTGCCTGATGTGCCCACAGTTTTCCCATGTCTTCATGGTGTCCATAGGGACACCTTTACCTATATTAATTACTTTTACATGATGCTGACATTTGAAATTGACAACACTGATAATCTACAGTTAAGAACATTTATTCATGCATCATGTGTCATTTGTTTATGGTAAACTGTGGGTTGTGCATCACCACAGTCAAGTTTACTCCATTAACATTTATTAATTTGGTGTCCCTTTGATTACTGCGTGATAGTTGTGATATTAGCACATCCCCAGGAGCTGGGATAGTGTAGTCACTTAATGACTAGGCTAAGGATGGATGATTCAGGGTTCAAATCATGGCAGGGGCAAGACTTTTTTCTCCTCTCCACATCATCCGGACTGACTCTGGGGCCCACCCAGCCTTCTACTCCGTGTATACTGGGTTTCTTTCCCAGATGTAAAGCAATCAGGGAGTGATGGTGAACACTTACCTCCAACTAATATCAAGGTTGAGAACAAGTAGAGCAATACCTCTGCTTCCCCTGTATGTCTTAAGAGTGTGGATAGGGCCAACTTACCAAAGTACTTTATTAGCACATCCTAGACCTGAGTTCAGATTAATGATGAATCAGTATTTCTTGTTTTAGGTACTTTGGGCATTGACATCACTGGTATTGTGTCAAAATTCTGCACTGGTATTGAATACACTGCTAAGGTGGACAAAAATCTAAAGGACTTTGGATGGATTTTCACACCTGTGGGGAAAGTGAGTTCTCTGATTAATAATGCATTAAAATAATTGCATGAAAATTTTTGTATTCTGTAGGTCTACTTTATTTTTGTAATGGGACTGACCACTTCTGTGTGTTCGCAATATTGACCAAGACTGACCAGCGTTATAAAATAAATGTCAGTGAAATGATGTCACAAACAGAAGACTACTAAAATGATTACATCCAATGAAAGACTGAAGCCAGTACCTTACATATCCAACATTATGACATCAAAAGGAGGCCACATACTTGGGAAAGGTTCTATGTAAAGTGAAAAATATCTCATTAAAAATCTAGCCTGGATTCAGGTACATGGCTTATACATGATGGGCACCTGGCATTTGCAAAGCTTAGGTAGGGGGATAAAAAATTCAATTTATAGTATTCAAAAAATTCACTTCCCCATTCCCATATAATCATCTGCAGCTTAGCAAGACACTGTAATATGTATCCTAATAATTTTGGTTGGTCTGTCCTACTGTGTTATGTCCATCATCTCACTTTCGTTAACCCTTTAATGCCAGAATTAAATCCCACTTAGCAACGCAGTCTGCTGAGATTTTTTACTGGGATTTTAAATTTTATTGCTTACTCTTAGAAAAAAAAAAAGCATATCTCATAGACTTTTACCTTCAAATTTAATGAATAAAATTTTTAATTCTGCTTATGAATTGGTTAATCTGGGAATAAATGGTCACCTATTTGTATAATAAATTTAGGCCTGTGAATCACATGCATTATATAAAATGTGGTGTAAATAGTTCATTACTCACATAATTCTGGCCGCTGCAGAAGGTCTTTGGCACCTTGAGTCACTTTTATCATGACACAGTATTCACAAAGAGGGTGATATATTACAAATTTACTTTTGTGTGATATTCTGCGAAGCAAGGCACCACGCACAGGCCCATGTCACATCTGGCGCACTTATACACTGTGCCTTTTCTTTGGCCGCGAGAAGAACACAGACGGCAGCGCAGCTGGGTTGATGATTTCACTGGCCAGTGTTTGTTATGGCGACTTCTGCTGAGGCTTGCGGATGTTGTTTTTGTTGTTGTTGTTGTTGTTGTTCTTCTTCTTCTTCTTCTTCTTCTTCTTCCTGCTCCTCCTCAAAATAGTCTTCAACATTGCTAGCCGCAGCACCAGATTCTGAGTCGATGTCAGCAACCACAATTTTACTGATGGCATCTTCCTCAAGTTTTATTATTTTCCTGGTCATTGCTTGAGACCTACATTCATCTGCCTCATTTAGACCACTGTGTATGACTGGGCATAGTTGCAGAAACGTAATATTAGTAAGATATGAACGTCTTTTACAGTGACAGCAAAACAGATCTAAAGCTACAGTGTGACTACTGTATAAAATTCCAGCTATTCAAGAGTGCCCAAGATGTTACTAGATTGACAACTTTGTGTTGCATGTTACTACCCCACAACCCCTACAGATTACCCCAGCACTACAAGAGGCATGTCTATGGGCCCTCCTGTAGCTGTAAACATCGATTTTTGTGGATTTCTCTGATTTTTAGCATTAGTTTTGTCGGAATTATATGGGTGCAGTATGCCACTGACAACCTTTCTGGTCGACAAAGAAAGTTCGCTTCGTAGGCCAGTGTTGATATTTCAACCCACAGTAAACCCCAGTGCAAACTATAAACAAAGATATGAGTATCTAAACCATATTAGTCAGCTGGGACAAAATGTGCAGTTACCTTGTGTCGACTTATAAATCGGGGTTTGTGGAGGGGTTTAGAAGGTGGAGGGGGTACATTCTGGCTCCATAAAGAATCCCTGACCTTCAAGGGTCCTGCAGCTTAGCAAGCCACAGCAGTTTATCGAATAGGAGTGAACATAATTCCTCCAAACTTCAACACACTGTTTGTGATGTCTTTATAAGTCATTCGGCAATTTAAAGGGCTCACTGCGTGATGCCTTTACAAGTCGTTTGGTGTTAAAGGGTTAATGTCTCCGATAAAACAATCTTCTGAAGTAAACTGAACAAACGGCAGTTTATGACAGAGGCATTGATTCAGCATTTTTTCCTTACTTTTGACAGAAAAATACAAGACTTGGGTTTATGTGTTCCATTCATTACAAAAGTTATCATCCATTAAATGCAGGCACTGAGGCATTTTGCAGTGTAGCAAAACAAATAACATCATACAATTTGTTCCTATTAAATTCTGAGTTACAAATATTACTTCCCCCATTGTGTCAGAAAGGTATTGTGGGATTTCATTTATATCTGATAGCTTCATTTATTAGTGGCCATGGGATATAAAACCCAATTAAGTTGTTGTTATTTACATGTTGCATATTTCTTGTAGCTTGACACGGATACAGCTCACTTGGAGGAAAACTTCTCTGCTGTTCTGAAAGATGTAAACTCTATGAGACCAAATCGAGAAGGCCCATTCATTACAAAATGTTGTCTGGTTGCTCCACCCTCTCCAGAGAGGTTGAAAGTAGATTATAATCGGTATATAGAAGAAGATGCCAGTCAAAGGGAGGAAGAGGATGATGAAGAGGAGGAGAATGAAACTGATAAAAGTGAACTGGAGAATACTAAAGCAGCAGTAGTAGGATGAAATTGTGTGTGCCATTTTTAAAGCAGCAATTTAACACAAAGTTTATATATTCTTTGTTGGTTGGAGAAAATACATCTTGCAGTGGACAAACCTGATCTGGAAGTCTGGTTTAGTGGAATATTGCAATGTTGCATTGAGTACCGGTTGGCTGAACCTAACCTTTGGGTCAGGATTTGCCACTGACCATATTGTTCCTGTTGTACTTACTTGTATAAGATGAATAAAATGTTTATTTCACCATTACTGTGATCATCGCCTGCGTCCTTGAGCATGTATTTTAAATCAGATCTACAGACATCTATAAAGCACGTTGTGTATCAAACAGTTTTTGCTCAGCACAGGCAGCAGCCCATGGTGTCCATATTAAATAGTTTCGAGTTATAGCACATTATAAGACATTTGCAGAGGTACCAAGCCAGCAGTCCAATTTAAAATTCATGATGATACCCTGTCGACCACTTTATATTGGGGATCCCAGCATATGTGATCATTTTCATCCAACATACATAATCTTTTTCAGAGAATCTGAGGACTTAAAGTTGTTATGCTTCCATAGTTACCATATAGCCGTATTTTATGTATGTGTGTAAAAGATTTTTGGTGGTCAAAGACACTGAGATGGCTAAGGCATGTACCATGTATGACAGAGATGAGAAATGCATGTTTAATATTTCAGTCCAAAAGCCAAGATCTAGGTAAAGAAGCTACAGTCCATTTATTTGGTTTTGTAGTTTATCTCAGCATATAATTACAAACAAAAGTCAATCCAGCAATATTCCTTCATGCTTACCAAGCAATCCCTCAGTTCCAAGACCAGTTCTGTTTCCTCTCCAACTAACATTTTTAAGGTGGGTAAGTCATGGAACATCAGATAGATAGACAATATGTGAGGAAATGATAAGAGAATGCAAAATTTTCATGTTAAACCTGGAAAGCTGCAGGTTTTTGAACAGGTAAATATAGGAGCAGGTTTCAAAGGACTCTGCTAATGAACATTGCTGTGTTAATATAAACTTTTCAGACACTTCATTTTATATTGAGTAAGTATAGTGAAAGGAAGTGTGGTCTTCACTTATTACATCTGTTAAATTCTGGAAATGCTTGCCACTGTTTGGTTCAGAATCTTCTTTCTTCCCATTTGCAATAAAAAAAATATGAAGATTAAATTACACAGCAGTTTTTTTGCCTGTTGTTTTGTACTGATGTGAAAATTGGTCCCTCACATTATGGAAATAACATAGACTAAAGGTGTCTGAGAACAGGATGTTGAGAAAGATACTGAGTCCTAAGCGTTAGGGATTAACAGGAGGCCCGTGAAAATTGCATAACCGGGAGCTTCATGGTTTCTAAATGTTACCAAGTGTCATTTAGGTATTAAAATCGCTGAGGATGTGACAGGTGGAATACATAATACACAAGGAAGAGAAGAGAAATGCATGCAGGATTGTGGTAGGGAAACCTGTAGGAAAGGGAGTGCTTGTAAGACCTAGACACAGATGGGAGAATAACATTAAAATAAAATAGGTTCTATGGAAATAGGATTGCATCATGTGGGCTAGATTTGTCTGGCTGAGGACTGGGATAAGTGATGGGCTGTTGTGAGCACAGTAATGACCCTTCCGGTTTCAAAGGAATGCAGGGAATTTCTTGACTGACTGAAAGTTTGTATGTTCTGAAGTTTTCTTGATGACTAGATTCAACAAAATCCTCTCAGGCTTAGAGTCTTATTAGGGGTTTCAATAAAATAATGTTTCACATTACCATTTTCATACTTCTGATATATTTTGCACGTCAGGAACCTGATGGTGGAGATGGAGTTAGTTTTTGAAAAGGTGGATTACTGAACCAATTTCTGCAACAGCCAGTCGGAGAGAGAATTTTGTTGAAAACCAGTAGCTTCACAAGAAAGACTCTGCTCCATGGAGTTGGTTGGTTAAATGTCTTAAAGTACTGCAATTCCAAACTTTTACTGGACACAATTCAGACCTCTGCCTCCTAAATGGGGTAAAGACACAATTCTACAGAATAAAAGTTGTTCCTTATCATAAGTGTGGGCCTTTGCCCCATTGTACTTGACGTTCTGATGAAGACAATTCAAGAAATTAAAATGAAAATTGTTTGTTGTACCTTGCCATAAATTATTTGCCAAACCATTAACATCACAGCAGCAAGTGAAGAACGATATTAGTAAAGAAAGTGGAGTAGAAATAAATGCAGTGAAAACTAAGTATAAGTTCTTGTCCCACAATTAGCATATAAAACAAAAGGAAAAAAAGTAAGTAATAAATTTTTGGAAAATGTGGCCAAGTTCAGATATAAGGGAGTGACAGTAACAAAACAAAATTATATCCACAAAAACATTTAAAGCTTATTAAATTCAAGAAATGCTGGCAAAATTGGTGTTTCAAATCCTTGTACATAAGAAGAAAAATACAAAAGTATATGGAAAATTAGTTTTAATTTTTGATTTATAAGGATGTTAAACATGGTCTTTACCTTCAAAATTTGATGATGACACAGACCACTGCTGTCACAAGTGAGTATAAGTCATCCATCGCTCCCAAATACATTTCATAGCCATTATTTCCACCATTAATTGTTGCTGTGTAGCATGTGTGGATCGAAAATGTTATAACTCCTACCTGACCCATTAAAGGTAAAACTGTGTAGACTGGCCCTTTCTATGTACATATTGTCACTAGTGTGGACTACCTTGAAGATGGAGGCAGTAAACTCCACCGAACGTTGGTACCTGTAAACCAGTCTAGACGTCATTATGTACCGGAAGACAGAAACCGCCTTCGTCATAGTTCTTAATTTAGTCAAGAGATGGTGGTAAAGTCGAGGCACCTGTCCGGGTAGAACATGAGGTTGGTGGCCTGATCCTGGTTACCTGGTCACCGCACGCCCGCGGCGGCTTCGCTACAGCAGCCGTCTGTCCAGTTCTGTGCTTTATAGCGAAGAGTGTGCTTGTGTTGTTGATTGCTTCGTGTGTAATTCCACATCTACAACATGACAATTAAATCGTTAATTTATATGTAATTTCGCTTGACTATTCGTTTCATTAATAATTCTATTTTTTCTAATTACGGAATGTATCAGTGAATAGTGCTCAGTGATTCTCGATTTTTACTGGGTAAAAGTGAATGTTGTGCGTTGAATTACAAAGGTCGTGGAAGTAAAATGCAACAGTTTAAAAGGTAACTACGGGCAGTGTGGCCTCCAAGGGATTTCAACGAGCAGACCAAGTATAGTACGGTAAGATTTCCTCCAACCAATATTATTAATCGGCAATGGTAATCTTATGGCACGTGGTTGACCTTAAGTATTCAACATTTCATCCAGGGAGAAGATTAGTTTCAGCTGATAGTCAGAAACACTACACTTTTCGTTAACGTAAATAACTCATTTCGTAACAAAGATGAAAGGTTTTTTTTTTGTTAGTTACGAACAAAAATGTTATGTGTTGTTCAGATCAGATTGCCTTGTTAGCTTTAACCAGATGAACAAGTGAACGAAGCCTGGGAACATTCTACCAAAATGTTATTTTTTCTACCCTCCCCAAATACAGTTTCTGTTAAGAGAGAGAGAGAGAGAGAAAACAGAAAGAGAATGAAAATTGCGCATGTTTACTCCCCATTATGTTCAAACTAATTTTCATCAACAGCCCAAGGGTGCTTCGAAAGAATATCCCAATTTGTGAGAAACCCGAATTAATTTTTTGTATAAATTAATTTGCAAGGGTGACTACATACCACATGAAACTCATCATTAGCAAAGCAAGTAAATTAAAAAATAATTACTTGCTTGCTTGCTTACGTATATTTACATGAAAGAATGACATTAAAAAATCTTCGAGCATCACCAACATGGCGTGTTTTCCTGTCACATATTTTTCTGAACTTACAAATCGCATCATCGGCATGGTCGTTGCTAAAGTCTAAAACAATATTTCAGACACGATGCTTAAAAATGTTGCTGCGTCTCCGTCCAAAATTTCGTATGCGTAGCGCCATTAGATCCTCGGTAAGAGAGAGTGCGAAAGAAAAGCAGCCTGTGATTAAAAATTTGGTCTCTTGTTCCATTTGACGGCGCCAAATTATGTGCCGTCTCTCGGGATTACACTTTACAAATTCCAACACTCGACATGTTATTACTGAATGTAGGAATTAAAAAAAAAAAACTTGTCATTCAGGCGAAGACCACTGTCATAACCTTCCTGCGAAATTTCTTGAAATCACGGCTGGTGTTGAAAATGGAGAACACACAACAGCGCTGTAACATCGCAAGCCTCTATTTTGGCTTTCTTTTATATCTAAAGAGAAAAACATCGGGCTTTTGACAGCACTAGGCTCTCCACATTACATGTTCTCTGTGTGTGACTGTGTATCCCTCCAGTCCAAGCCGGCCAACCTTTCCGACAGTTATGAACATAGCTGTACTTCTTAGGACTACAGGCAACGTGGCGGACGTACGAGCTTGTGAGGCTGAAGCGTCACTTCTGTTTAGGCCGTGAAATGAAGTATGATAATCACTGATCTAAAACATATCACGTTTGATAAAGTGAATTTTTTTTAGGTTTTAAATTAACACGATGACTGTCTGAAAAAAAAAATCCTTAGTTTGTGGTTTGATGGCGACAAATGGAGTGTGTGAAATTTTGTGAGGATACGGATCATACAAGTACAGACAAATTACAGAGAGCACTCATTTAACACTCCATGTTTAACCTCCTGCCTCTAGGGTCAAGTAAAGCTTCACTCTGCGTATGAAATATCCTTGTGAGTCAAGAAAAATGAATGTGTTGACAAGCTTAACTTACACTGAATCTGTATTGCAATCAGAAGTAATTCAAATAATAATAATAATAATAATAAGAAGAAGAAGAAGAAGAAGAAGAAGAAGAAGAACAGTACATAAAAAGACGTGATACAGTGTGGGTACAACTACACTTCAACATATACAAGGAAACAGGGGTACAATTGGACAAAAAAAAACACTGCTACGAACATGTGCCAAAATCAGTATAAGCAAGTCAAGGAGGCAAGGTAACCATATTGTGGAGCCAACAAATACAAACTGACAGAACTATTCCAAACAACAAACCAGACATTATAATCCGTGATAATGAAAAGGGAACATGTACGTTAATAGACGCTGCAATCTCACGAGACAGAAATGTGATTGAAAAGGAAGCCGAGAAGATTCTAAAATAGATTAACTAAATTAAAATTACGATAGAAACACAGCGTATGTGGAATGTAAAAACAAAAGGTGATACCAGTAATAATAGGGGCGACTGGGACTATTTAAATAATAATAATATAATAATATTTATTTACTGCATTTGGGTTGTTACCTGGCGGTAGTGGTTATTTTACATGTAAACAAAACATGAAATTGGTTACTACTAAATTTAAGTAGGGAGGGCTAAATGAGAACCATGTAGTGGCAACTTGGAATCTTGGGAACCATCTCAGCATTTGCTTTTAGGCACAGGGAAACAAAGAAAAACCTGTGTCGAGGTGGCCGGTCACAGGACCTTCCGAATATTGACTTCTAACCAGCAGTCCGGCATCTAAAGTAAAAACAGCAATACACACATAGTACAACACATACACATAAGATAACAATACACACGGTCAACCAACAACAATTACACAAAAGACAACTTAAAACAAAAGACAACTCAAAGTAATTCAGAAAATACGTGAGCAACATGCCAGGAAAACATAAAGTCAAGGAACTCCAGAAAAAAGCCATATTGGACACTGCACACATAATCCGGAAAGTACTAATGTAAAAGTACAATAGTTTAAACACAGGAACTAGCGATATAAGCACTATAAATAGTAACAACAGAATAGCTGCAACACTGTATTCCCTAGGGACATAGTTTGTCTCAGGAATATAAGTATAAATACCCTGCATAAAGGAGATGATGATAACAATAATAATACCATCTCCATTGCTGATGATGATAGACCAAACACAACCGGAGAACGTGTAACATTTCAACTGTTTCCTTAGCATGATAACAAATTATGCATAAGTACACGTGACACTAAATGCAGGATTTCCGTGGCAAAAGCAGCAATAAACAAGAAGATTTTTTATTCAACAGCAAATCGGACTTAAATTTGAGGAATAAACTAATAAAATGTTACATTTGGAGTATAGCTTTGTATGGTGCTGAAACTTGGACACTTCGGAAAGTAGATCAGAATTGTCTGGAAAGTTTTGAAGTGTGGTGCTGGGGAAAGATGGAGAAAATCAGTTGGACCAGTTGTGTGAGAAATGAAATATTACAAAGGGCGAAAGAGGGAAGGAATATTCTACATACAATAAAAAGAAGGCAAGTTATGTAGATTGGTCACACATTGACTAGGAACTGCCTTCTAAAATACGTTATTGGGAAAAGAGAGGCATGTTTCACCTTTTTTTATAGGCTACACAGGTCCTTAAGGTAAGCAGAGGTATAGCTCTACTCTTTCTAGGACCTCGGCACTAGATGGGAATGGGAGGGTCAGCCCCACGCCCCGGCCACTTCTACCCCTGGGAAAGACCCGGTGCCCATTGTACAGGAGGCTGGGTGGGCCCCAGGGCCGGTTTGGACGGGCGGAAAATCTCGTCCCCCGCCGGGATTCGATCCCGGACCATCCAGCCTGTAGTCAGTCGCTATACCGACTGAGCTACCGGACCCACAAGGAAAAGAGAGGATACTGTAAATTGACAGAGGAAGCACTACATCGCACTCTGGGAGGACTAAGAAGAGGTATAAACCTGCTGCAAGACTATGGGAATAATGATTACAGATATATAGAAATTTTAGCTTCTGTAAAAAGAGCGTGGGCTTTGAATTCTGTTCGGAAATCTTTGATTTCATTAAAGGGCGTTAGGCTAAAGGCTTACATAGGGTATTTAGAAATATGTTTCTCTCTGCCTTTTTTTTTTTTTTTTTTTTTTTTTTTTTTTTTTTTTTTTTTTTTTT
>Ga0123355_10020153_pt1 | contig 10638 bp, 4 predicted proteins | sample TergutEmb28metaG_3_FD_89872 | JGI IMG/M metagenome (GOLD analysis project Ga0123355, IMG submission 89872) | Embiratermes neotenicus P1 segment gut microbial communities from Petit-Saut dam, French Guiana - Emb289 P1 | ecosystem: Host-associated > Arthropoda: Insects > Digestive system > Gut ... | reverse complement strand
TTAACGGCCGAAACATGTTGAGCATTGAATGAGTATTGAATAAATAATAAAATAAGTGGCATCAAGTTGGTTTCTCTTTACTCAACTATAAAGATGATGCACGGTCCCATAAACATAAGAAAAAAAAAAGTTTTGAGCCTTACATGCTGTGAATGACGGGCCGACAAGAACCGACTTAAGCGGCCAGAAAAATTTCTGTGTCGAACTGGTATAAAAATTTTAATACAAAGTGGACGTGCAGTTTCAGAGTCGAAACACGCTGTCTGACTGGAAGAGAAGACAGCATCTTAACAGAGTAATTTCATTGGATCTGTGCCAGGAAAAGGCAAAATTAAATTTGGAATTAACTGTTCTTAAACCCATTTCCTGACAGAGAATTTCTGTCGCTCTATTATGAAATACTGTACAGCTCTGTAACATTTCGACTGGGAAGTCTGATATCCCATATGTAGCTATAGTTTCTACAGATAACCCCGATAAGCCGGTCAGATTAAAAAGATAAGATCCAAGAATTACGTTTTATTTGTGGTCAACGAAATATGCCAAATATAACTGAGTAGAGTAAATAAGCTGTGAAACTAAAATTTGTGAAATCACTTCAGCGGAAGTCAAACTCTGTGCCTCTCAAACGGAAATATTATGATTTTAACAGGGGTTGGCTAAAATATGTAAGTTTGGACACTGTCTAATAGATCTGTTGTTTATTTCAGACACGTTTAATTAATATATCCTATCATACAGTTCATCCTTTGAAAATATGCTGAGTTGCCTGCCTGTTCTGCTGCTTCTGCACTTAGGCACCGCTTCGAAAGGAGATCAAGGTAGCCTGTCTCAGTGTGAAACAAAATTCGAAAGATTTGATTGCTAAACTTCGAATTGCTGATGCATGGCTTATTTTCTCCTATAATCACTGGAAAGGCCATTATTTCGTTTATTCTACGGGTGTCTCATAATCATTTGTCTAAAATTAAGTGTGTCTATCAGGAATAACAATTTCAAACTCAGATATACAAATCTTACAAAAGACGCTGTGTTTGTCCTCTGCTTGTCTACACCGATTAAGCTGCTCAAGTGTAGCAATGTTTCCGACTTCTGTTCCGAAGATGCAAATTTCAAATCACGGCTGCGTAACTGAAAGCATTGCCTGAGGATTTCGTGATATTTTTCTCTCTGCTTAGGCTATTGACAAAAACGTTGTTTACATCAAGCCATGACCACTTTCATTAGTGACCATCACCTAATCATTACACACTGTAAGTGTAAGCTTAGTGCAGCACAATCACTCTGTATCATCCTGTAGACATCATAGGTCCTGTCAAGAAATCGTGGTTTTTTTTTATGGAAGACAAAACTGGTGATTTGCTTCAGTTTTGCGCAGTAAGTTGTGCAGTTACCTTGAACACGTCAATTTTTTAACCCAGCTTCCTTAACTCAATCACGCTTTTGGGCCAGCGGTACGAATTTCGGGCTGGTCCATAAGTTTTGTCGCAGGTGACGGATACAACATTCCTAATATCGATAAACTTTATGACGTTAAGCGAAGATATTGTGTAAGGCAATTTTAATAAAGCATAGAAAGTTCCGTTAATAAAAATGAGAGAATAAAGAAGGTTGAAATATGGAAACATTCGACTTCAACTTAAGTCAATCTTTTACAAAAAGAACTAAAAATTTCTCCACCCTTCCCTTGAACACTCAAGAGTAAAGAAAACAAATTTTATGATAGCAGAACTCGACAATTTTTCTCCGGTGCCCGGAGATATTGTAAACATTCTAACCATAATATAGGAAAGGTATAGTGGTCCTGCACACACCAGGAAGGCATATGGGGAAGTGGAGGTATACACTCACACATTCTTGAATTCGGCACCAGATAGAAGTACATGCTCAGCTTCATAATCTGGCTGTTCTACCTCCAAGAAAAGCGCCTCCAGTATCCAGTGAATAGAGAGACCAGGTGCGCTCCAGAACCCGTATGGACGCTTTGGGGAAGTGAAAAATATCTCGTGCCTGCCTGGATTACCCACAATAGGCCTATGGCTTACTAGATTTATTTCACAAGCAGTGTAACAATGTCTCTACTCACAGAAATGCAAGACGCCAAGAGGTTGAGTGACGACTAATTTGTACTGATACGTGTAAACATTCGTTGTATTCGCTGCACTTCGACAGTACACCTGCAAGGTGTCAGGTTAAGCACACCACATTCAAGAAGATTTATAGGAAGAAATAAATTCAACACTAGCAGTAAAGATCGATGGAATCCGTAACAAGGCATCTAGGTCGACACATCGGTGTTTTACACTAATCGGTTCGAGTTACTCAAAATCTTGGCTCCGATTCTGATCAAGCCCAAGAGTGAAAGGTTCTGAATGTGAGACACTAAACCGGATAAAGAAATTTCCTAACTTCTTTGTATGCAAGCAAGAAAATCTAAGTAAATGGTATTCAGCCTGCAAAATAATGGAGTGTATTTACATCGCAGAACAGGTAACAGGAAACGGCGACCCGGTCAAAACTTTTGGTGTCATTCATTTCAAGCCGTTTTCTAAGGGTTAATTTGTCGAAATGTTTATGTTGCGTGTAGCTGAAGCAGTCTGATAGAGAAACAAAGAGAAATTTAAAAGTGTAAGTTTACAGAGGAGAAAAACGTGTAGAATAAAAAATGTGGTTTTCTTATCACAGGTTTAGGACACAGTTCTGACATTTAGAATTTGATGGAGGCACTGATACGTCATACATCTCGTTTACTAATGCTTACATAAGTGAACAACAGTGTTGATGTTGTCCGCAAAATACTGACCACGGAGTTTATGAAAGATAACTGACGAAGACTTTCGAAAAACCAACAAAAGCTACCGTGAAAGAATCTGATGTCAACACAGACAGATCAATTAATTTTACTGGTAAATAAATCAAAATACGACTGAAGGTTATCCTGGTAGAGAAATGCTTCCACCAGAAGGCACTATGCAAAACTGTTCGCAATATGAACCATTTGATTGACACTGTTATAAAAATGACATAACAAACGCCAAAAACAAATTTTAAACACTTAAATGGATTCCTGTTACTCTACAGATTCGTTTCGGAGTTTTCAGTGCATCGTCATCAGTACCTGTAATCGTATAACACAGTGGTCATATCCTAAAGAGCTTTGTGTACATGATACATAAAGTACAAAAACATTACAGTCGTGAAAATTTTTAAAGTACAGTAGGCACGTATGTTTGTGTCAGATTCAAAAATACTATATTGTTCTGTGCGTATAATTTGTTTCTTGTGTAAGGCATAAAATTGCTGCTGAAGTTAAACTATATCCTACCTAAATTTATCCATTAACATCCCGCCTATATTTCACATATATATGCTAAAATCCTCTGTATATTACAGTTGTGTTTAACTAACACAAGTCTACTCACCGTTTCATACTTTTCCGGTTTTTGTAAACCCACAACTGTCGAAGACACTACCACACATTCGGAAGTCGCCATAACTTCTGTAAGCAGTTGCGATATCCGCCTTGCACACAGATGGTACTCTTATGCAGCTTACCCGTATTTTAAGGTTCTTCGTGATGAACCGTCAATTGCAAAAATACGTCTGTAATCAGGGTTTCTCGTGGTCAAAGGTTTTACGACTTCCGCTGTTTTCAGTGACGCACTACTGGCCACGGATATTTTATGTGTATCTGTCGCGGATGTCAGAAACAAGACGGTAGAATGCCTTCCGTTTCATATCTGATTTCCCCAATTTCGAGAGTTTACCTATTACTAGGCCGAATACAGCATTCTAGATAAACAATTACCTTGTTCATTCAAAACATTTCCACGCCCATACTGGCAGACGCAAGAGACTGTTCTCTTCTCCAAAACTTCCAGACGGGCTCTGTGGCCATCCAACCGCACCAGAGTGTGATTTCAGCCTTTCGTGGCTGTGTAAACGAGGTCTTCGCTCTTCTGGGTTGTTATGCAGCGTGGCCTGGTAGGGGACCAGTAGGCTGTCCCGAAACATCGGTAACTCTATTTTTTCGGGGTAAAGCGGGTGGGCCGTGATGTTGACCTCTTACCCTCCATGTAGCGCCGAAGTTAAAGAATGAGTGGAGCTACACCTCTGCAAACCCTATATGCCATCATGGCGTGGACAGGTACATATTTGTCACTACCTTTATGTCGTATTTTATCGGTGTCTGTCACAAATTTGCTGATGTTTCAGAGGAGTGTACTGTCCCATCCTGAAGTCTGAAGACGGAGGCAGCACGATCCTTCGAAACGTCGGTAAATTCCTACCACTTCATACGGCGTCACATCCCAAAAGGCAGTATTTTGACTGACTTCTTCACTTTATCCATGTAGTTATTAAATGCAAATTTATACTTAAGCCTAATGCACCACTTACCTATCACTGAATCAGTAGCCTCTTCACCACAAAAACTAGTGAAATTAAAGTACACTAGCTTACATCAATCAGAATGCGGACATAGTTTGCCCTAATACAAATGATGTTGAAATGCTTTAACTACTTATCAAGAAAAATGCTTTGTATCATAAGTTTTATGAATACTTTTCTTCACACTCTTCCACAAATCACTACGTTCTTTTGGTAAAACAATTATTCAGTAACTCAACTGCATTTATCTTCAGAACTTTCTCGATATGAGATGCCTATAGTCTCTCACATTCTAAATATTCTTTTCTTCTTCTAAGTTTTTCTTCGCCAAATTCTTAACTGCTGAACACTCCTCCATATGCCACTGATAAATCAACTGCCTTTATCCCCAGCCTGTTCAACTCAGATGAACTGAAAGATTATCAGACAAGAAACTGGTACTGTAGAAGCATATCTGATTTTCCAGTTGCTGCAGGAATTCAACAAAAACAGATGTGCAACCATCAATCTGTTCTTTCCTCTTACTGTTTCTTAAAGCAACCATGATGAAAACCCAATAATACCCCATCCAAACCTAACTACAATAACACAAAATTATTTCCCCAGTAATACAACAGTGTTTACAACTTACCATACACCAGTATTGTGCAGGACTATTATTTGTGTAACAGAAGCAACATCCATGAATCAAGTTTCTCCTGGGCATAATAGCTGGCATAATGGGGGAATGGATGTACAGCTCTACATATTTTAAATATCACTAGATGGAAAGGAGTGGTCAGCTTCACAACATGCCTGCTTAGCCCCCAGGGATGGAGCAAAATATTTTAAATATCTTATAATTTATCTTGATAATTTGATATATTTGTAGTAGATTTACTTTTACTGTGACATTTTTCATATCCATCAGTCATTGGACTGATACTGGATCAAACAAATGTATTTATTTATTTTTGATGTTTAGCTGACCGCGCATCTCAGTATAATCTTAGTAATTAACGAACTTACTGCACAAATTCTTGTTTTATAATAAGTTTATTATATGCCTCTACATGTTTCGAGCACTATTTGCTCATCATCAGGAGGTCAAAACTGTATTATACAGCATCTGTCCCATGCACAGGTTGAAAGAGGACTTCTCAACCTGCGCCCCGGATGGCCACCTACAGGTATGACGATACCAGATACTGTATAATACAATTTTGACCTCCTGATGATGAGCACAATATGTTCGAAACATGTACAGGCATACAATAAACTTCTTATAAAACAAGAAATTGTGCATTAAGTTGGTTAATTACTAAGGAAATGTATTTATGTAACTGTAAATGTAAATGCAACTGAATAGGATGGGTGGGCTCAAAGCAAGTCTACATGCTTCAGTGTAAACAGCAATCCCTTGTTCCTGCTGGGAATCAAACTAATATTCTATGGTCATCTACCTGCAGTCTGGTCACTACACTAACTATGCCATTCCAGCTAACATTTATGACAGAACTAGTTAATATAATTGTAATATATGTACCTTGATTTTGGTATGTAATAGCTACCATACTGAACGAGGGTTGCCAATGAAGTCATGGTAGTGTACGTGATGGTTGCCAAGGTTTTGATCAATCTCAGTCTGACTACAAATTGGTGATGTGTTATCATTGTTGTTATGGTATATGCAGGTAGGTACTGAGATGAAACACGTTGGACACTGTAGAGATATAATTTCAGGTTTGGTCAACAGAATGGAAGCTAAAATTCTAAACTTGGTTGTAATATGAAATGCCAGCTAAGCTGGAATAGTTTGTATTTGAAATGTATGTAGGCAACTGTAACTTGAATCTGTATTACAAAAAGTGCAACTTCAATTGGGATATTTTATTTTTTTAAGATTCTGTCTACAAAATAAAAAACTGCAAAGCCTAACCTAAATTGTAAATGAAAGGTGAGGCTTGCTGGAATATTTTGTTTTCAACATACTTTTGCAATGGGAAACCAAGTTTCTGTCACTAACATGAGAACTCCAGGCCTGAAGGTCATGGATTAAAGTTTTTATTTTCTCACATATCTTTGATACTGTAGTTTGAGTTTGCATTGTGTTGGCAACCCAAATCTAATATGATCTCATCACACTTACAAGAAACAAGAAAAAGTGAAGTCAGGAAAAAGGTACATATTTTACCTTCTTTGTAGTTTATTAAAATACTCTATATTATTTTGCATAAACAAATAACAGTACTTTGAAGTGTTACCGAGTCATTCTCCTGTACTGATATTACTGTGAATTTTATGTTGTGTAATTGCAGCACTAAACAACAGTTCTCTGGCTCCAGATATCACAGTATCACAAGCGACGTCCCGTCCATGTATATGCTCAGATGGTCAATGCACATGCTGCACAGGATTTATCTTATCACAGCTGGGCTACAATATTCAGCAAAGAGGTTAGTACATCATAATCAAACAGTTTCAGCTTAAACGGTTGCCTGTGTTAAGGGGCTGTGGGCCATATGGTAAATACTGGCATTGCATTTTGGTTTATTATTTATTATATTGCTTTTAATGACACTGCAAGAACACTACAGGTCACATATCAAATGAGGTATGAAAGTTATCATGAATGGTGAGTGGGTAAGAAATCTGGAAGGACTTATTAACAGTATACCTGTTCGTGGATAATAGATTTGTGTGTGTAAAAGCAAAAACGGTAGCAAAACTAAATTCCACAGAAATGGACATTTTGCATACGCTCAGCTTGAATTTCCAGGAAGGACAAAATTAGGAATACTATTATTAAACAAAAAGTGAATATAATAAGGTTTCTTTTAGATGATATTAAAACCAATCAACTTCAATGGTATGGAGATGTTCAAAGAATGGAAGAGGGAAGATTACTAAAAGAAGTTATGAAATGGAGCCCACTAGGAAGAAGAAAATGAGGTAAACCTAAACTTACCTGGGCAGAAGGGATCAGAGGACTGATGGGAGAAAAGGGATTAATGGAAGAGGACTGTTATGACAGAGGCAACTGGAGGAAGAAGATAATATAATAATAATAATAATAATAATAATATTGTGTAAATGTATTTTAATACTTGTGCATTTGTAGGTGTTAATTAGTAAATAGTAAAGACAAGTTTGCAACCTGTGCTGCAATGTGGTGGCAGAACTAGTCAATTCTTGAGTTCAGTGAAACTGTGGATATGTTCCCTTTTGTGTACGGCAATATATCAACAGCAATGATGTGCAAATTAGGAAACATGAAAAAACATGCAGTGACATAAAAATTAATAAAGATCTGAAAATTTGAGTCAACTTTCTTCACTAAATTCCAATTTGAATATTACATTTATGATCTGGAAATACATGACTGATTATGGAACCTTTCAATGTGGAAACAACAGGAGACATTCTGTCATCAAAGAAAGGCATTCACTTGATACTGCTTTTGGTAGACCTCTAAAAATGAAATTCCTGACAATGTCTCTCTCAACCAGAATTTTTGTTTAATGTGCAAGTGGATTACAATGAAATAAATGAGAAAGCGACAAAAACAAACACTCCCTTTGAAACATCCTGCCTGATCCAGTGTTTATGCCAGTTGCTGCTATAAAGAGCTTAAGCCATTCACAAATAAATGAGCTCTGTGAAATGAATGGCAGTTGTGTAGACAAAACCCACACTTGAAAAACAGAGCTGTTCCCAAGGAGGCCAATTTTCTGGCTAAAAATTGACAGTTTTAAATTGAATGTGTGAAAATGCTGTTTTTAAAAAGTTATGTTGTATTTAATATGAAAAGGTAAAAGTGCTTGCTTTATCTGTCACTTAATCCTAAGGAAATCAACAGCTCTAATTATGGAAGGGGAGGAAGTACTTACATTTTATATGGGTTGGCCATAAAGAGGTTAAAGGTGAAATGGAGTGTAGAGAAAGGGGTGTGTCAAATGGGTTGTGAGGCCTAGGATAGGTTCAATGACAGTTTCCGACCAGCTGAGCAACTACCAATTTTTCACAAAAAACTTCCTGTAAACCGACCACTTAGGAGAATGAGATGATGACACGCAGGATGATTACCTTAAGTTTGTATATTATTATATCTAACTATAGTGTAGTTGTTGGAATACATATGGTGACTTGTCTTACTTTATGGAACAATCCTAAATTTGTACATGTTTCACAGGATGCGTGAATGTGACTTATGAGCCAGATGATTTCACCTTCACAGTTGTTTTAGGGATCAACGATAAAGTGCTCTACAGGACAACAATGTCTGGTAAGTAGCTTCCAGATATAATGTTGCTCAGTCACCACTGGCAAGTTAACTGAATATAAATATTTGAATGCAATATGTTATTTATTAAAGCGTGCATTCTGAATTGCATTTCTGAAACATGGTCTTAGGCCTCCAGTATTATACGCACATCTCAATCAGTACTCTATTACATCATCCATTTGGATGATTCCTAAATGGAGCTATAGTTGCTTTAGTTACCAGCACTTCATAACATTTACATTACATCCCAGATATGGTTCATTTTGTTACCACTTAACACTATTTTAATCCTACTACTGACTTTCCATGAAAAGACAGGAATGTCTCTAAGTTTTGCAATTGGCACTTCATATCATATCGAACTTAACCTTTCTCATTTTGTATGGTCACAAAATACGATTTTTCAATGTTATATGGAAGAAGATGGACTTACGATAAACATGACTATTGTTTTGACCAGTGTCCATCAACAGGCATAAGGTGCTTATGCACTTGGGCCTCTCAGAAACAGCACCTCAATTAGTGGGCACCACCAAATGATGTTTCAACCACAGCATATACACGCACGCTATTGCCAAGTATCATCATCCATTATGAGTCAGGCCCTGATAGGCGTGTTTCAGCCTCATTTAAAAGGCTTTTCAACAGTTTTCAAAGTCGTCTAAGTCCATTCAGTCTATAATTCAGCATTATTTTTGGCATCCTGTTGTTGTTTATTCAGTGTGAAGACAGCAGGACAGAAACCATATGAAAATGAAACTCACATCCTTTGTTGAATAATTAAAATCCAGCAGATGTTACATACCTAAAAACAATGAGATGGGGATAGACATAATTCCAAATCATATGACACAAATACAATATACCTTGCTGACAACCTTAGAGGGGACTGAAATCCAAGTGACAGAAATTTACAGACTAGGCTAGCTTATTGGATTGGTTGCTTGGAAAAACTCAAGACAATGGCTGTGTCCAAAAATAACAGCCATGTTTACTGTAATATACCATCATTAGAAACATTCAGATATGGATTTATGGAGCTTGAAAATGAAGTGCTGAGAACAATATTTTGACCTAAAAGAGTGGAAGTTAACAGATACTATATATGAGTCTAATAATGTGTATTCTTCACTTCATACTGTTAGGACAATTAAATAACGACAAGTGGGACACGTAGCACACATGGAGAACATGAAAGATGCATAGAGAATTTTGGTCAGAAAACTATAAAAGATGGGTGGGAAATGCAGGACACATGGGGAACATGAAAGATGCATAGATAATTTTGGTCAGAAAACTTATAGCCATTAGACATGGTTGGGATAATACTAAAATATATCTCAAAGGAGCTTGGTGTGAAGGGGTGGAATGGACAAAACTGGTTCGTAACAGCATCCAATGTAAATTCTGTAAATATGATAATGTACCAGATGAATAACCATACACTTTTCAAACAAGACCATCAAATTACATTTTGACCTTTTTATTTTGTAATGATATGCATGGTTCAGTAATGAAGCCATATTAACAGGAAACAACCCAAAGCCTGCGTGCATATCCGTGCCCCGAGTTCCAAGCATCAAGTTATGTGCCGTGTTCAGCAATGTATACTTCGCTGGCCGAAACTTCCATATGTGTATCGACATGGAGGGCCAGTGGATGGGAACTTCAGTGTTTGAAGTATCTTTGAACTGCATCCGAATGGGCTTTAATGGTGTGGCTCTTCTCAAGCCTGAGGATGGTGGTGGTCTTCCTCACGGAACTTTTATTACAGGGGAAGATGATTATGATGATTACTTGTGAGATACAGCAACATGCACTGCAATGAAACATTACAATGGACAACAAAGTTTGTTTCTTTAGCTTCCTGAGTGACATTTGGTGCTCCTTATAGGTACCTGGCCACTAATTCCAAATTTGGCATTGAAAGTTTTGTAGCATATGGGTTTTCAAGATATATTTAAAATGTTTATACACTCAGTCAT
>Ga0123355_10020152_pt1 | contig 10639 bp, 6 predicted proteins | sample TergutEmb28metaG_3_FD_89872 | JGI IMG/M metagenome (GOLD analysis project Ga0123355, IMG submission 89872) | Embiratermes neotenicus P1 segment gut microbial communities from Petit-Saut dam, French Guiana - Emb289 P1 | ecosystem: Host-associated > Arthropoda: Insects > Digestive system > Gut ... | reverse complement strand
TTCAGGGAGTGTGAAAGTTCCTATGATGAAGTTGCTACTATTTATCTTCCGGTGGTGTGGCGGCATGCGTTTATATGCTTATGTCATGCCCTTGTGTGTTCTATTGATGCTCCTGTAGAGAGTTGTGGTGTTATTGTGCTGTGGTCTATTATAATTTATAATAAATATTTATAACTAGGAGCTAGTGTCTGTAGAATATAGATAAGGTTGGGCGCTTCCGTACAGAAGCAGGAAGCACGCCTACTCAGATAATGTGGGTATAATACATGTGGCGCTGCACGTGAAAGAACAAGAATGTTTGAACTAGACAGAAATTATGTAGTTTATGTTGCAACGCACTCTACAGGAGCAACAATAACCACCCATGAAAAATGTCAACAATTACATGGCTATATAAAACAAAAGCAATTGAGATAAATGCAAAATCAAAATTTGCTGATCTTCTGTTAGAATAATAGTTAGATTTAGGCCTTATATGAATCCAAATTTTATAAGTTAACAAAAGAAAAATAAGGAGAATTTATCGTACGAGGGATTGATAATTTATTGAGTGGGTAGCGGAGTGACAAATGGCGAATCTTTAATTTTTATCGTTGCACCGTGCATTTTGAAATCTACGTAGTTCACGTCCCTGCGCCCATCCGCTTGCAGTTTCTGATGTTTCTTTCTATCGTTATTCTAAAGCAAATGCGAGTAAAGAAGACACACGATCGCTTCTGGAGTAGCCTGAAACCTAAGGGACTTTATGGAATTAACATAATTTTAAGAAGTGTTACAGGACACACAAGACTGGACAAAATAAGAAGGGAAGACATAACACAAGAACTGGAGATCTCTGGAATACAAGACGTGAGACTCAAATACAAACAAAACTGGATCAACCACGTCGAAAGAATGGACAGCACCAGACTCCCGAAACACGCCCTCACCTACAAACCCCGAGGAAGAAGGGATCGGGGGCGCCCCAGGAAACGATGGCAACGCGTCGATGCCGGAACAGTTTAAACGACCTAATCCATGGAGGAAGATGATGATAATGATGATGATAAACATAATTTTAGATATACAATTCCAACGGACAACACACGTGGTAACAACCGGAAGTAGATGGCAAGAACATCTGCAAAATTTTGAACATCGGTTTAGGCATGAAGCACCAATAATTTAGTACCAAAATTTCTGTAATTACTAATAAAAATGTATTGGTTTTTAAGTAACGAGTCTTATTCAAAACGCTAAATGGCGTCACAAGCAAACTGCCGTCAATAAGAATACGCTATACATAAGAATAGGGAAACAAGCAATATCTCGTAGTTCAACGGATAAAATTTTTTATAAACAAACATGAAAAGTACATAACCTCATCTAATATAGGAAAATTCTTATCCAGTTTAGGAGACAGAGGAGTTTGCAAGTACTTCATTTAGTACTTTTCTGGCACTAAGACTTACTTACTTACTTACTCCTTGGTTCAGAGTCCCTCTTGAGAAGCTAACTGGTTTGCAGCTAGTCAAGAAATTCCCCGCATTTCACGGAACTCAAAGGTTCATTACCGCACTCACAAGCGTCCGCTATCTGTCTGTATCCTGGGCCAGCCCTATCCAGTCCATATACCCACATTCCACCTCCTGGAGATCCATCCTAATATCCACACATCTACGCCTAGGTCTCCCCAGTGGTCTCCTTCCCTCCGAATTCCCCAGCAAGACCCTATACAACCCCGTCTCCTCACCCATAAGCGTCACATGCCCAACCCATCTCATTCTTCTCGATTTTATCACCCGCATAATATTGGGTGAGAAGTACAAATCATTTAGCTCCTCGTTATGCAATCTCCTCTACTAAGACTATAAACTATATTTCATTTGCATGAGAGGATTAATTAGATACGTAGTAATTAACATTTCCCCAAACAGTCACGTACACCTACCAACATCAACGTTACTCGTTTTCAGACAAGGTAAATTTAAGTTAAGCCACGGAACGGAATTATTCGTGGATTCTGTATTATCTGCCTTTTCTCAAAGTGACTGCGAAATTAGATAGAAATACGTCTGAACGCAGCGCAGAATTATCCACTAACTACGACTCTGTTTCTTTGCATGAAGCTCATATTAACGCATTACAGGAAAGCTGCCTTTCCTGTTTTGAACTTTTACTGAACTTGTAGAAGCCCGACGGCAACACACACACACAAACACACATGTAGCAGAAGTGTTCAGTGGAACAAGTTAACAGCTGCACAGTATGAACTGCTGCAAATGACACATCTCAGTTGCAAGCGAAATTGCCAGTACAAAACGACCGGACAAATACGATTTGTTGTATCGCAGCAAAGCACACAATATCCACAATATGTGAACGTCAACTACGTGGGCCTTCAATGAACTTAAGCGGAAAATTTATTTTTAATGCATGATTTAGAACAGTATTTGCCAATAGCCTAGAAGATCCTAAACATTCTGTACACGTTTCATGTGGTACTGCAGCATTTTTCTAAAGTGTTGATCGTCCTAATATAAACGCCATGCAAAAGTGTTTGTTTGACATAATATGGGTAAAATTACTTTTCATCACTATAGGGTTTCGACGGGTGGGACGGGATAGCTCAGTCTGTATAGTGACTCGCTACGGGCTGGACGGTCCGGGGATCGAATCCCGGTGGGGGCGAGGTTTTCCGCACCCGTTCAGAACGGTCCTGGGGCCCACCCAGCCTCCTAGACAATGGGGTACCGGGTCTTTCCCTGGGGGTAAAGCGGCCGCGGTGTGGCGTTTACCACCCACCCCATCTAGCGCAGAGGTTAAGGAAAGAGTAGAGCTGTATCTCTACTCTCCCTTTGAGCCTTCGAGGCCTGTTCTGGGGTAAACTTTAACCTTTACCTTTACCTGTATAAGGTTTTGACGATAGTGAATGACCCACTGACGCAATCTCCTCTCTTAGGACTTTGTTCAGTATCGAAATTAAAAAACACGACGTTTCGAAAGCCAGTTCTGTTTTTGCCTTCAGGAAAAGAAGCACTTAACCCGGTGGACCCCAGAGATCGAGCTGTAACTGGGCTCGATATGAGAGGTCCACCAGGTTAAGTGCCTCTTTTCTTGAAGACAAAAGCAGAGCTGGCTTCCGAAACGTCGTGTTTTTTTATTTAGACGCTGAAAAAAGTGAAAAAAGGAGACAGTGTCGGTGAGTTTATTGCTTCTGTTCGAACTCGTCCTTTTCACGGGAATGCCAAATGTTGCTGTTGGTCATAAACAGTGACATTTGTTCATTTTGGGCCAAACAGTGAATGCGAAGCTCAAGTATATTATTAAAAAATACGACAGAAATTTATAGTTAATTATTTATAGTTAATTCATGCATTTAGTACTATTTTAACTGCATATTTCATGTCTCGATGTGGGACATATTAATGAACTGACTTACACACGGCCCTTCTTTTACGCACCAGTTACATTCCTTAAATCAGAAACAATATTTCCATAAGAAACAGGAGACTGAAAAGTTAATACAAATAAACTAGCGGAAGGGTGTTCAACTAAAAATGAGAGAACGCAAATTAAGAATTGGTATACACTTACAAGGAACGTCAAAGGAAAAAGGCGTAAAATGGACGTCAAGAACGGCTGGATATACATGAAAGGAAAATACCGTAAAACTGAAGTGTAAAATCGAAGAGCGCAGTTAAGTTAAATGTAAAGCCAAGCCAAGGAAATAACCAACTGCATTGCAGGAACACTTTACTGAGGATCATCCCTGGACATAACTGAGAGGACGAAGCAGGGGTAAACATAAATATCGCACTATGATTAAGCTCCTGCCTTCCGCGCGAAACATATTACTTAGGCGATCAAATAATAGATAATGAGATGGGTGGGACGTGTGGTACGCAAGGGTTTTAGTGTAAAAACCCTAAGAAAAGAGACTGCTAGAAGAACTAGGTGTAGAAGGGATGACATCGTTAAAAATTATCTTAAATAATAGGAGGACAGGGCGTGGAATTTGTTCATTTAGCTCAGAAAAGTGTCCTGGTGGATTTGGTAATGTGGAAATGTTACTGTGTGATTACAGTGTGGTGTAGAGCCGATAGAACTACGTGTAGTTCCAGTAAATAAAGGAAAATTACGGGCGTGGACGAAGACAATCGTGGTCGATAAATAAATCCATAAAACTGTTCATTTTAAGGGACCTGATATCAGCTGAGCTAGTACAACAATTTTCTTTATTTCGTAACGTACAAAAGTTCTTTACTGCAGTTACAAGAGACTTCCAGCGCAACCTATCCTCAGCAGTGAGGAAACTGCAAACAATTTAATCGAATACTGGAAAGATATTTAAATGGATCCGTCCATGCTTATTCTGCCTAATGAAATCTTATTTGCGCATCTTTGAACCAAAATTATGCACGTTTTTACGTTTTTTTACCTCCGCCAAATATGGTGGTCTACTTTAAATTAACATTCCGCCGAAAGAAAAACACTTTATTACCTAACAGATGCACAAATATATAATTCATAGATACAATTAGAATTATTATAAAATATTCAAATTTGCTCCAACATGTTTCGGATCACAATGAATCCATCATCACAGTGTTTGGCTAAAATTACAGTAATGGTTCTATCTTGTCCGTTTATATATACGTAGTCGGTGTTATGGCAGCATATGCTATAATTTTAGTCAAGCACTGTATAGAGCTCCCTGATGATGGATCCCTTGTGATCCGAAACATGTTGGAGCAATTTTAAATATTTTATAATATTTCTGATTGTATCTACGAATTATATATTTGTGCATCTGTTGGATAATAAAGTATTTTAATCGCCATTGATGCACGGTACAAAAACACGAAGATTCGGCCGAAAAAATGTAAACATTCCAGGTCACCTGTTAATATTACGTCCTTATTTAATTTACAATAAGCTGCAAGCGTTCTGAATACACTGAGGATGCTAAAGTACAGCGCACAGAACGATACTTAAGGACCATGTTATCTGTTGTGGACATACGAAGTCTCTTGCATTCCATTTACAGAGTACTGATTCACTACACGAGGAACATTCTTAATTAATGAATACATCTCAGTCTAACATTAAAATTCTTGTTGTAAAAGTAGATATTTCAATAAATTTCAATTTTTTTCCCCGTATTAATTTATGTAGAGATAAGTCACTTTGTGTGTGTGTGTGTGTGTGTGTGTGTGTGTGTGTTTGTGTGTGGTGGGAAAGGGTATACTTTTTCCCCTTTGACATTTTTAAGAGGATTGAAACACGCATTCAAAGGATCCGAGTCAATATTTCATAACAGCCACTCGTCAACATCTTTGATGGCGCTTGCTACGTCACTACTCTGAGCTTGATATGGCATTCATACGGACCCACACACTGCGGGGAGAGCCGCTGTACTCAGGCCGATGAATAGACGTATCACTGATCTCGACGGTCGCCCTTTCCACGTACTGTTATATTCACCTGTAACTCCCTCTGACTTACCTAAATCAGCCGAAAAAGGCTGTCGTGGCTTACGTGGTTACATTATTGGTACAAACATTTCTTCAAACAGAATGGATAGAATATTTAGAGGAAATACAGAGCGGTAAGCGGGACAGAATATTCGTATCTTGAGGGAACTGTGAGAACAGTCGATCCGTAGGGCTCCTTTCTGTTGTCCTATTACTGTAACACGCTGCATACCTATAAAACGTACCTAGTTATAGGCCTAGACAGGCCCTTAGGGCTGTAGGAATTTAAGTTTGCCAGAATTTCTAGAAAATAGGCACATGAAAGCGGTAAGGTTGTTTGCCCTACGAACCGACCGCCTTTACCTCCCAGAAGACACTCCTGTTACTTATTTCTGTTAATGGCTTAGTCGACTCCAGGGCCATAGTGTGGCCGGAAGGATTAAGTCCATTAACAGTTCCAATGATACCATCGGGAATCGAACCCGCGACCTTCCGGCTTGTGGCGCAGTGCTTCAGCTAACTGCGCCACCGTGCGTCCTCGCTGGATACAATACAGAGACAAAAACCTAGATTAAGCGAAAAAGGAGCTAGTATACCAAGTTGTCGAATTGTGCATGGGAAATCGCATAGTCACCGTGGAATTCTGAGCGTTTATCTCCGGGAAGGCAGTCAGGCTGCACTACAGGCTACTCTATTAGCTATTAAAGATTAGCCAGTACCGATCAGATGGAGGAACGGACAGCCCCAAAGCCATTAGAGAACAATTTCTAACTTTGCCTAGAACCAGGAGTCAGCCTTCCAGTCTGTCAACATTTTGACGTAGCCAAATAAATTAGTTCATGAATTCCGGAATACAGACACTCACCGAACTGAGAAATTTCAAGTCACACAATTTCAGATTTGTCCAATTTTAAGAATCGACAAACAATAAAATTGAAGAAATAACATTATTGAAACTCGTTTCGAATTTTTTCTTGTGGCAATGACAGCGTAATGAGAGGGTGGCGGAAGATAATTGCTGGGGAGATAACACAACTGCCTGGGCGGTCATGCTGCGGCCGTTCAGATTCCAGTAAGCTGGGGTTTGGATTTCAGTTGGACTCCCTTGTATGCACATACACAGTTGACAATACGTACACTCAGTTCCGAAATGAACAAAATTGGACATGCGCCGTACCTACTGTCTATGTCGACCAATTCCTGTAGGGTTTGAAATCACATATAAGCCTCAACCACTGCTGGTTTATCATATCCATTCCGCCATTCGCCTTTCCAGTCGGCGTTACTTAAGTTGTGAAAATGAGAAAGGACCTTTAAATAAAATACTGAATATAGAAACGTGCCAGAGAATGCTGAATCCGTACAATAAGAACCAACAGGATACACTATTTACTTTCAGTTTCCTTCAGTAATTAATATCTACATGTTTCGAGCAGGCTTACTGTTAATCATCAGGAGATACTACCAATTGCTGTATATACAGAGTAATATCTCCTGATGATGAGCAGTAAGCCTGCTCGAAACATGTACAGGCTATATATCTCAGTAATTAACGAACTTGAAGCACAAAATTTTTGTTTTACAATAAGTTTATATCATGCCTCTACATGTTTCGAGCACATGTGCTCGAAACATGTAGAGGCATGAAATAAACTTATTGTAAAACAAAAATTGTTAGCATCAAGTTGGTTAATTACTGAGATAAATATACTGAGATGCACGGTCAGCAAAACGTCAACAAATGTGCAGGCTAATCAATGAAACAAATTGAAAGTATATGGTGCATCCTGTTGGTTCTTATTGTACGGATATATCACGATGTACGATGAACAGAACATAAAATTTAAACATTAAAGAACGCTGAATATTATCCTTCACCCATCTCGACCATAGTCACTTCCTGCTTTACCCTTCTGAACTCATTTTGGTAAGAAGTGTGTTCTGTGTCCATCACAAAGAGTGCTAAATAACACTAAAAATATGTTATTATACGTATTTACTTTTGTTAACATTCTGAGACCATTATTCAATTTTGCATTTTAGGGATCGAAAGTAATATCAGGAATTTCAAAGACTTAATTGATCTCTGTCACATATAAAAATTCAACTCCTACCGTAAAGAGAGCACAGTGGGCTTCCATTACAAAGAGTAATCATAAATTACGTGTACGGAAAGAATCGTTGTTTATTGTGTGAACTGCGTGAACAAACAAACACATGTTGTTTGCAAAATACACAGCCTTTTACTATTAACATTTTGGCGCCGGAAATATTTTTTTAAATTTCTGCACATTCTGTATATAAAATGTGAATAAAATAGGAACCAAATATGTTAGAATTATGAAACAAACTGCATTTTGAAGAGAAAAAAAAACGGAGAGTATACACCGTGTTTAAAATATTCAGTACCTTTAGTTGTTGAATAAATATATAAAACGCAACGTTCAGAGGTTAGCGGTGCGGTACGACCAGTATAGTGGTCGTTAGGCGTCAAAGGGTTAAAGAGGCGGTACATGTAGGTATCCCCGGGTTTTAGAGGGTTAATATATGTAAGGGAAATGCAAGCTTCAAAATTACGAGTCTGTAGTACCGTTCAGCAGATAATACAGATACATAAATTTATTTTGTGTGTGTATGTGTGTGTGTGTGTGTGTGGATAGTATAGATTAACTTAGGTAACTTTAGTTGTACTGCTGGTTCGTTGTAAACAAGACATTAGTGGCGATCTACAGTGGAATTTACTGTGTATGAGAAATTTTTAGCACTTTTGTATGTACGTACGTATGTATGTATGTATAATAATAGTAAGCAAATTAACGCCATGAATTTCAGTGATTAAATTACTTGGAACGTAAAAGAGATGGACGTTTAATTCATTAAGATAGTAGCTAACGAGAAAATCAAAGAGCACAATAATATGATATATGTGGCCCTCCCAGTGGTGCTGAAGAAGATGTAAATCTTTTGGGATGTTATGCAGTGTTGGCTGACTCTTCTTTTTCTGCTTGATCCTGAAGATGACAGCACTGCGCTCTGTCAGCACGTCGGTAATTACGAATTGCATATTTAGCAGTCGACCCTTCATAACAACTCAGAAGACCTGAATCCTCACAACATCTGTCATAGCAGAAAACTTATTCAGTGCAACTAGAAGAAAAGAACGTAATTGAATTTGGCCCCGATCCGGCTCCACCCATCTCCTCCGCATACAAACTCTAAGAGCATTCCTGTGTTATGGTGTTAGTTACTGTAATAGTACTGACAACAACACGGCTTCCCCAGGAACATAGACACAACAAACTAAGTTGTACAGTTTGCCCCAGCATTCGAGACGTAATTCAGTGAAATCGGTAAAGAAAAACTCATGTTTTCGACACACGCACTTTATGGAAAGGCATTCAATAATTTCTTGTCAATAACAATACAATAAAATGAAGTCAATGCTCATTGCAATCCAAATAAATACACTTAAGATATACACAACTTTTTATTTGATATCAATCTGCAAAGTGTTTTTCCTCTAAAACCATCATAAGACAGAAAAACACAAGGACAAATAATTATGCATTCTAATTGCAATAGAGAGAATTAGGCCTCTACAATACATTAGTCTCCCTGCATACCACATATATCGACATCATATATAGCTGTTGTTTACAGCTTTTTTGTTACTTAAATATTGATGTTTCAACAGTGAACTAACACAAAACTGTAAACAGAAGCTTTAAATAAATTTTAATCCAAAATTTTAATAATTAATGTATTGTACACATTAAGATTGACATCGAACACAAAATTTAAACAAGTTTAATCATGAACATATTATACATATTATATACATAGACAGGTGGGTGGGTGGATAGGTGGTAGTTGGTAGTAGTGGGTGTAGCAACTCGCTACGGGCTAGACGGTCCGAGGACCGAATCCCGGTGGGTAGCGAGATTTTCCGCACCCGTCCAGACCGGCCTTGGGGAGTCCATCCAGCTTCCCATAAAATGGGTACCGGTTCATTCTCGGGGGTAAAGTAGCCGGGGCGTGGCGCTGAACATCCTAACACCATCTAGCACCAAAGTTACAGAAAGAGTAGCGCTATATATCTACTCCCCCTCTGGGCTATATGGTGAGGTAAATTCAGTCAAAAACACAACTATAAATATACGGCTAAATGATGGTGTTTATTAACAATGGAAAAACTACATGTTTCGGCCTATAGCGGCAATCTTCAGGTTTTGACAACTTTCTTGCTAAAATTTTTATATAATATGCCTAAACCGCGTGGTGATGTTCTTAGCAAAAAGACTCTTTTAGCAAGAAAGTTGTCAAAATCTGAAGACGACCGCTATAGGCCGAAACATGTAGTTTCTCCATTTATAATAATAATCATCATTTATCCATATATTTATAGTTGTGTTTTTGACTGAATTTACCTCACCATATAGTTTAAACACACAAGGGGGATGGCACAATTCAGAATTATGAACCCCTTCTGGGCCTTCGTGGCCTGTATTAGGGTAAATTTTACATTTAACGTACCTATATATATATATATATATATATATGTGTGTGTGTGTGTATGTGTGTGTGTATGTGTGTGTGTGTACTGAAAATAACAAAAAACTATCAACAAAAACTACAGTATACACTACAACGCTACATATTGTATACAAAAGACGCATATTTAGTGCTTTCTAATGTAACTGTAGACACATATATGTTTCCCCTTAACCTGTCTCCCTGATGACGATTACATGAGCTGAAAATATGGCGCAGATAGGTTGATATAAAATGGCACGGTGTATACATCATAATTAAGTGCATTTATTTGGATCTTAAAAATTTGACAAACTACAAGGACAAAACAAAATATTAAATATACAGAGCCAAGTAGGATTAGCATGCAGGCAGCAGTACCAGTGGCCCTGCACAATTCTTGTAACTAATTCCGACTCTGAGCCTTTGTGTCCTTGTGTCTTGTTTGGGCCATCGTCCCATCATATCCCCGAAATACAAGGTAGAATTTAAGAAGAATTCTCCTATCACAATTCAATAAATCCTCTTCGCGTCTCACATTCCAGTTAAATCTTCTTTTTAAGCTTTCGCCGTGTTGTAAATGTAATTTATTCCTTTTTGGGTAATTCCCCGGCGTCTGAGATTTAATTGCCGACGTTTCGGAACTCACTATC
>Ga0123355_10020151_pt1 | contig 10639 bp, 5 predicted proteins | sample TergutEmb28metaG_3_FD_89872 | JGI IMG/M metagenome (GOLD analysis project Ga0123355, IMG submission 89872) | Embiratermes neotenicus P1 segment gut microbial communities from Petit-Saut dam, French Guiana - Emb289 P1 | ecosystem: Host-associated > Arthropoda: Insects > Digestive system > Gut ... | reverse complement strand
TGCGAGAACTTCAAATCGCCGCCCAAGTGTTCTTGCTCATTCTCTTCCAAATGCAGATTTCTGAAGCACTTAGTAGGCATTCGCTCTTCAGGGATGTTACCCAGTTTTGATTGGTAGCTACCGACGTTTCGGAACAGCCTGTCGGTCCCCTAGAACCTTGAAGATGGGACCAGTAGGTTGTCCCGAAACGTCGGTAACAATCTGGCAATAAACGCCGTGTAACGTCCCAGAAGGGCGAAAATCTCTTTTACACCGCTGCAGAAGCCTGAAATCGCGCGAGTACTTGGTGGCTTTCCGTGGCCGTCCTTCCCAAGTTTCACACGTTGCTCCTCGCGAGCACCGGTGGGACTACACAAAACAGTTTTTTACAGATACGCTCCTTAGATCCAGGGTGGCGTAAGAAATAACTGTCAGCGTGTGTAGTTTGTTGCTCCTCTAGTCCGTATGGGATAGCGACCTGCCACGGTCTGGAAGGCCCAGGGTGCGAACCCCGGTGGGAGCATGAGGTGTTCTCTTCTCAGTACCCTTTCAAACCGATCCTGGGGCCCACCCAGCCTCCCCTACAATGGGTACCGGGGCGCTTTCCCGGAAGTAAAACGGCCGGGGAGTGGCGTTGAACACCCACCCCCATCTAGCGCAGCGGTTGGGATTGAGAAGAGCTATACCGACAGCTATCGTGCCTCTGTGCCTCAGCATAGCATGTTACGGGGAGACTTGCATTACTGACAGTGCAACAAATAATCCCTCGGAATCTGAGATCAGTCCATGGACATGATATTATTATGCATTCACAGTTCAAGTAACAATTCGAAATGTAAATACTTTTAGTTTTCACTTTCGTGCGAACTGAGATAACTTAGAACTAACACACCAATGTGTTGAAGGCTTAATGTCCTTGCTTTATTATTAACATTGGGTTTAAGATCGGTAATCGCTTTAAGATCGGTAGAAACTAGCCTTGTTGGTAGACATGTTGACCCTGTAGGCACTGAAAATAAAATAAGACATTTATAATTGACTTTTCTGGAAGAGTGTGTGTAAGAAACAACATACGAGCATTCGAAGTAAAGCGAATTGCTATGAAGGTGTTACATTTTCAGTACTGACTTCCGTTCAGCAACGTGACAGAATAAAAAATTAATGAAAAATATCGGTATCTATGTTTGGCCTTGCATGCTGGTCATGCAACTTCCTCGTAGTTTTATGCGCTTCGTGTCGCTGTATTCACGGCATGCACCTAGAGTGAGCCGGGATAGCTCAGTCAGCATAGTGACTATAATAGGGCATGGTGACCGAGGGATCGCAGTTTGATTCGTGGCAAGCCAAAAAACGTTTCCAATCCAAAGCACCTACCCGGGTTAGTCCATGTGAGATTTGTGGTGGACTCAGAGTACTTCGGCCGTCCTCTGTCAATACCATTCCACAATTTCTATCTACTCATTCATTCATCCACCACCGACGCTATGAGAGCGTATTTAAATAGCACGTTTAAGTTAAAAATTAAATCAGTAATCTAGAATGGCTTTGGAATCCATCCAGCCTCAGGCTTCTCCCTGTAGACGTGGCCACCTGAACGTAAGATTCACTTCCAAACGACTGCCGATGTTAAGAATGTGTGGCGCTATATCTCTGCTCCCTCATATGCCTTCAAGGCGTGGTGCTGAATTAAGTACAGGGACAACTTTATCTTTTACCTTTTACACATTTAGAGAGGGAGGAAACTTGGCCCTGATCCGTTTTGGAAGTGGCAGTGAAAGGAAAAGCACATGCGATCCTCATTTGTCGCTCCCGCGAACTACGTCATTACGATTTAAGGATGTTTTTGCTAGGGGATCTTCAGCGGCCATACTCTCGGGCATTTTAAAATTAATTATTGTGGTACAGTATGCTTTGTTCTAGGCTGTTTTGATTCACGTTACGATTTTCAGGGCCGTAACTCCAATATGCAATGAGGACCTACTGAAATTCAAAGTAGCATGCCAGGTATCGAACCGCGGACGCCAAGTGCGGAGTCGCTGCGAAGATATTACTACCATTTAGGAATAGGTGACAGCATAATAGTAATTATAACGGATGCTAATAGAATCGTGAACTGGGTTGAAGTCACTAAGGATAAGGTCCAGTTCGTAGTTCCATGTGCCGATCTGAGGCATGCAGCAGGAACGCTACGACTCCAGTGATTCGAAGCTGAGGCTGTCGTAATGTATAGAGGCAGAATCCTAAGCGCAAATTTTCCCCCCAGAAAAGATTTCGTGTGTAAGAAGTGCAGTCGCTACCGGTGTTTCTCAACCCATGATCCCTGAATTGTAGTTAACATCATTATGCCTTCCTTGCTGTGTTGTTTTCGTAATTTTAAAATAGCGTACTCAGTCCAACACTACCAATATTGTACATGAATTTCAAACTGAAGTTGACATCGTACCTGAAGTGGCCAAGAGGGTCCTACCGCTATTTTATATTACCAATAATTTTCGTTGTAACTTAAAATGACAACGTGGCATTTGTGTGTATACGTTTGCTCGCAGGTGAACCCAGTGCAGTGACCAGGAGGGTGATGCAGCCGCAAGTTGTCCTTCGAACGGAGTGCAAAACAGAAGTATGTGAGCGACACGTGAACCAACTGCTGGTGCGTGGCGAACACGTGGCACTTATCTCCGTATTGGACCTCTGAGGGAACAGGATTTCAGCTTTCCTTTCCTTCACATTTTTCAGAAAACGGGAATAAAATGCTATCCTATTGGCACTGTAACAAAAACTTTATTTTTGGAAATTATTTTTTGCCATATTGTGAGAATTGAAAAAATGGCCTTATGTAAATAATCTAAAATGCATTCATTTTGATGCCAGTTATGAATTCTTTGATTGTGCATGTGCCATTACTATATTTGTTTTTATTTATCTGATAGTTTGATATTTTTGTGACAACTAATATTTCGACATGGAATGTTTATTGATTTAATGCTGTAGCTGATGCAAAGTGGTCTTACAGTTGTGTTTATACTTGTAATTTCACGACACAGTATATGTGATTCCATGTTGCGTGTGCCAACTGTAACCCCAAAAGCGAAGGTATGCAGTTTAGAGTTGTTTCAGAAGAAACACAAACAATTTCGTTCACAGTATATACAAATTCAACACCCAAATGGTGGTATGTGACAAATGTAAAGTTAAGAATATTGGAGTATATCTCTAGAAATGGTTTTATGTACAGTTTTTGTGGTGTGGAACAAGACACTGATGTGGATTTAAACAGAAGTTAACCCCTTCATAGTAATATGATACTACTGAAAGATTTGAGGGTTGTTTGACCGTGCATCTTCCTCATGAAATAAAGTGAAATGCCAACTTGATGCAACTAAGTAATTGTATTGATGTATTCTTAGCTCGACGTGTTTCGGGTACATACGCCCATCATCAGGAGCATTAGATGTTGAGTTGCAGCATATGGTTTTCTGCACCGAGTTTTTGGATGGGTGGTGGTCTTGAGAGCTGCTGCGTAGGTCGACCGCCACCCATCCAAAAACTGGGTGCAGAAAACCATATGCTGCAACTCAACATCCAGTACTCCTGATGATGGGCGTATGTACCCGAAACACGTCGAGCTAAGAATGCATCAGTATAATTACCTAGTTGCATCAAATTGGCATTTCACTTTATTTCATTTGAAAGATTTGAGTCTGTTTTACTTCATCGTGGCAGCATAACGAATAAGTGAATAATAATAATAATAATAATGGCTGACATGAGACTTGGAATTGTTAACTGTTTTGTAATATTTATTTTTCTAACTGGTTGTTCATTGTGACTGAGATACAGAATATAATAGTTGTCAGATTAGCGGTATGCGTTTTGTTTATGAAACTTGTTCAGTGTGCTGAAGTCAAGAAGGCTTAATTTAATAAAGTATAGCTTTCCGCCTCTTTAAAACACACGTACATCTTCCCTGGCTGCAATTTTTTTGGCACGAAGTGAAGGCATTATGGCTTATAGTGCGGTCTGTCCTTATATGTCGTCGCAGAAAAATATTTGACAGGTCACTTTCAAAGTCGTCCCCTCGAGCAGCTGTATCTTTAACCTGACGATGCCGGAAACATTTACGGAACACCTTTTTATGAATAATCTTCAGCGCTGACGACGCACTTTTCTGAACGCTTGGGTGTCGAAATATTCTTCCCATCAAAGTGAGTTATAATTCTGTAAAGAGCCAAAATTAACTGGGAGCCAGATCTGGTGAATACGGGGTATGTTCTAGTCCGGCAGTAGATCGTGCAGCTGTAACGTGACTGACACACAGTGCTTCGTGAGCTGGAACGTCTTCTTGAAGGAGGAACCAATTGTTAGGCCAAAGTTCAAGCCTTTTTCTAAGCACCGCTACGTGTAATATCGTCAGTATTTCTACATAATCAGTCTGACTGACCGCTTCGCCTCCGAGGGGAACAATACTCCTGACATTGAAAAAAGTAATAAGCATGTCTTTATTTGTGATATCGTCATGCTAGGATTTTTGGGTCTTGGAGATGACGGTGTTTTCCACTGCATGCTGCTCTGTTACGTTCTGGTTTATTCTGAAAACACCACGTTTCATCTCGTGTGATAACTTTCGACAAGACATCGTTCAGTAATTTCCTAATCAAATCGGAACACAATCAACACTTTTTTTTTTAGTCAAAAAGTCTTGGGACCTTCACTGCCGAAACTCTTTAATTGCCCAAATAATCTCTTATAAGTTTTCGTCTCACCAGTTCGGCTGTATTCAGTTCTTGAGTCACTTCTTGGACACTTGACGTCTGTCTGAACCAACAAGATTCCGGCCTTTGTATCTTCATAGAATCTGTGTGTTTTCGACGACGGCTTCTATCTGTAGCCTTCACGTTCTCTTAACCTCTGAACCGTTTATACCAGTCGAAAACACTTCACTTATTCACATTTGCCTGCTCCATATGCTTCAGAGAACTTTGCACACGTTTTACTTCCACTTTTACCTAATTTCAAATAACATTTAATATTAACTCTTTGCTCCAATTCCCGATTAATCATTTTTTCAGCGACGGATACGAAAACACGCCTTATTTCTGTTAAAGCTTTGACACAATTGACGCTACAGTGATGAAATCGCAGCGTGCGGAAGTCGAAATATGCAAGAACACGATTTCTACACTCTCTAATGTATCACGATAGGGCGTGCTGTAAAGTTATTCCGGGAACTTAATAGCCACATCTTGTACGAACAACTTTACATGAAGCTGAATATCAGAAGCGGCACACCCCACACGCAAACAGAAATAAACCCTATACTTCCAGAGCTCACGAAGGTAAGCGCACAACTTTAAATATTCTTCAGTGCGTTAAGTACCGAAGAAAATAAATGATAATATAATTTCTGATACTATATATATAGCGAACGGCTTCTCAAAAACGCAATTTCTGTTCTATCCGACATTCGAAACTTTTCAGCCGTCGCTTTTAAATTTCCTCTGATAATAAGTCTTCACGCCAGTTACCGAACAACAATGGTCATCCTCGGTCACCACATTTATTTTGAAATCAATCAGTAAGTCAGGCGAACAGCGTCAAATGGTCAGAAGACGGTAATATGTTAGGCAGGATGTCGGAGATCGCGGTCGTGCCTGATTTAAGGTATTATCCCGAATATGCCCCTGGGCTGATAAAAACTATGAAAAATCTCGAGTTGGCCGGTACCCTGGCCTAGATTCGAACCGAGCATCTCCAGAAGAGAAGTGAAAGTGTACTGTTTCAGCCAGTTTGCTCGGTTTGTGACCAAACGACTTTCTTACCTCTGTAACTAGAAAAGTCACCAGAATACTTCCGAAGAGGACCAGGACACTAGGGCTACTAGTTACTGCTGCTGGCTAGCTAGCTGGCTGGCTGTATGCCGTCCAAAAGGAAACTGCTGATAATTTTAATTATCGGGTAATGGTGTGCTTAGGATGTTGCCCAAATGAAATGCCATTTCGGTCCGACGTAGTTTAAAAAACACACGTGTGAATCGTCCCTGTGCAAATTCTCCGGTAGGCAACGAGCTTGGTGCCTGCAGCTGTCTGTAACGTACTACGTGATCGCCTTGAGTACCAGTCATATGCCGATTCTAAATGTCTAAGCAAGGTTACAGCAAGTTTCTTTCCTCTCCAGCCTCTTCTACTTGCTGTAGGCCTACGTGCTTAGTGCACACAAAGACTGGCGTTTAAACATTTATATGTTCAGTCCTTCAGATGAAATGATAAATGACCGGGCTCTTTCAGTCTAGAAATTGAATCCGTGAGTTGGAAACAGGAACATGGCAAATGGTTGAAAGGCGGACATGTTCCATTTTTCAGGTAATTGTTTTTGTTATGAACTTTAATGCATTAGTAGCAGTGTTTGTCAACCGGTGGCGAGTGTAGTCTATGCTCTTGTATTCTAACACAGCTAGAACAGCTACTGTTTCACATCTCGCTACGTGTGCTTTTTATCATTTACTTTCACTGACCACATACTTTGTATTTACATAGAACTACTAAACCTAAGTTTTCGCAGTACTCCTTCTCTCTTTTCTTGAGACGGGGAATTGTTTACAGCTCGAATTACACATTTCATGTACCGTCATTCGTATTATGAGTATTTACTTTATTACGTTCAGTGGGAATAACTAAGACGTGTCTTCGAGTTTAATACCACAAAAGAATTATAATACTGAAAATTAGCATGTTTCGACGCGCTTTAACAAGGAGATTTGTATATTATTATTTGCACTGTGCAAAGCGTGACAGACAGGTTACCGGCCTTCAGAATACTCACTGCCGTTCTATCGATCTGTCAGTTACAAAAGGTTGAGAATGTACGAGTGTACAGGACACTCAATGCTAAGCTAGTAGCACTGGCATTCCCCTCTACACATACAGTACGTGGGCACATTCTTTAACCCGTTTCTGATTAGTCGGGTGCACACTTGAATTAAATGTTACCATTTGCAATTTCTAGTAAAAGCGAAGACCAAACTGATTCTTAAATGTTTCCAGTTTATTGTTTACCCTAACGAGCTGTTTTAGTAACAAAGAACTGAAAACATCGGGAAGGAGAAGTTTTATTTCATGTGACGTGACGTTTTATGGTGGTTTTTAAGCAGAAAACAACTTACACATTTCGTGTAGGCCACATCACCGTGTGTATATGTGCGTGCGCGCGCGCGCGCGCGTGCGTGTGTGTCCTGTTGGAACGAATGTATAACTTTTGAAACATCTGGAGGATTTTCATGAATTTTGATATGAATGGTGTACCATTAGTGGTTGATATGGTGCCCTCCTTGTTTAAATTCCCGCATCCAGCGACGAAAACATGGCGGCTGAGCGCATTTCAGAAGTATGATGAGTGTTAGGCCTATTGAGTGTGGGCATTAAGTATCTAAACAAATTGTGATGTATTCAAGAAAATTGTAACTTTCAGTTTGGCTATTTTGCCGTTGTCGATTTTAAGATTTGATGCGATCCGTTCTAAAATTAAATCTGAGACAGAAACATTTCAGTGTCCCTATGTCAGTTTTGTACGTAATTTTCATCTGATTTAGTAACTTATCTACCACAAATCTGAAATAGCGCAACCCTTACACTGCAGTCAGAACTGACTGTCGAATATCAACATAGAGGGTTTAGGTTCACATTTCTTTAGCAGAACTGTGCTCTGGGTCATTGGCTCAGATATCTGATGCACAATTATATCCTCCCCCAGTGGTTCTCAACCTTTTCTTGGTTCAGGGATAGATAACATACCACCAGCTTTTCCGAGGACCTGTCTGATGTTGCACAGTACAAATGAGTCTACACATTATTTATTACTACAACGTCCAAACGCATTTATTTACAATACAAAAGTTGTAAAGCTATGTGGTAATAAAGTCGAAATATCTTCGTAATCGGAAAACATACCCAATTAAACATCATGCGCAAAGACGTATAAAATAATTTGTGTTCTGGAACACGTTACTATTCCAAAGATCTGGGGCGAGAGGGGAAAAATAATATCCAGTACAGAATATTTAACGTTAAAAGGGAACGGAAAATTAAATGAAGCTATTTGCCCAAACATTAATTTTTTCTACTTTTGAATGTGTGTATGTGCCTATGTGTGCGTGTATGTATACATACATACATACACATACACATATACATAAATAAGGAAATGAAGCGTCAACTAGAATCTGCGAAACAGCAAAAGCAATCCGCATACTAAAAACTGAGATATAGTGCTTTCCTGCACGTTGTGAATGTGCTGTGACAGTGTTGCATTTGATGTGCAGTGCGCACTTGGATTTCACTTTCAACTAAGCCATCGCTAAAATACTGAGATCTTGTCATAATTTTAACTGTCCTCAGCAGAAGCGCATGTCACTAAAATTTCGTCGTCCCCAAGATGCCGTTGCACTGATCATAAAAAGAAACGGAAATACAAACTTACACACCAAATATCTATTTGCACAACACAGTAATACACTCTGGACTCCACTGCTGCAGTTGGTTTGCATCATCATCATCATCATCTTTTCGTCATCACCACCATCAATCACCATCAGCAGGAGAAAGAGGAGGAGAGAAAGAACGACAATTCATGACTAACCTACCGCAGGCAAACACAACTTTCACTGTCAGTGAAAGTGAGACCCACTTTTCCCTAGATTTCACTCATACACTCTGGAAGTGACTGAGATACTCACTTCATCTTCCCATTCTTTTCCAGAGATTAGACGATTACATGAAAAAGTGTTGTACACAGCGTGACACAATGCAATTAACTACACTGTTGCCACGTATTTGCGTGGGTAGAATTATTTCGACCGTGGATCCAAGTAAAATGTAGACTGAAATGAGATGTATGAATATTGTTGATTGCCTCCTGGTTTTTGGAGCAACTATCTGTCACCTGTAATGGCTATGTAGTATCTAATGGGCAGTGCCCTAATGTCTATAAGCAGGAGTGAACCAATTTGCCAAAAATATAGAAACCACCTCAAAATTTTAGGCGGCAGAAGGGTGACTGGAAACAGTTCCATACCGAAAACCACAGATATTAAACCCCACCGTACAAAATTCAGTCGTCACAGCGAAGTGGCGCCCAGGATTTGTGCATCCCTGACTGTAAGTAAAGAAATTATTTTGGTTGAAAGAAAAGAAAGTGGAGGAAAAAAAAGTCCTGCTCAGAAACGAAGTTGTTTACATTGTTTATGTTGTGTGAAGTTATCATTTGTTTAATGGCGCTATTAGTAGCTCACACTACACAACTACCGTTGAATGATATGCTGACAATGAGTTGTAAATGATGTGGAAATTAATAAACAGGCCTTGCAGTGAGTTCTTTCAGACCCAGAGCACTACGGTATAATTGTGTCGGATATGTCACATTCCATGAGATACATTGGAAAATTTCGGTCATGGCCTGTTTTCCAGCATTCTCCAGATGAGTTAAGAAAACCTTCTGGCACCACAGACACGTCACTTCTAGAACACACACCAGACCGAGTTCCTAGCAACAGGCGTTCCATTGTGTAACTACAAGAGGCAACACGGTGTATGCTCCTGAACACAACATTAGCACGCATTTGTAAAAACACGATCACTGAGGTTTCCGAGCATGTCAAGTCACAACAACAGTCATACGGAACTTACGGACATCTTTACGGTCACACATTGCTACCGTCCTCTTCGCCTCGGGTGCGTGGGTGCGCAGCTTCCCTTCTGCTCAGTACACCTGAAGGTCTTAATCGCAAGGTAATTTAAGTGGGACGTCCCTGCAAGGCCCGCGGTCGACTGTTACTGGCTGGCACACGAATACACACTCAGTTCAGGTTTTCCTATTTAAATGTATTTGCAGAAGTGCCCAGTAGTTTACAGAACTGAAGAAGGATTCACTTTTATTATTTTACAGTAATAGTGTGAAATGCCGGTCCCAGTGGCCGCGCGGTCTAAGGCGTGGGTCTGCGGTCGCTCGCCTGCTGAGATTGTGGATTCGAATCCCACCGAGGGCATGGATGTTTGTCTGTTATGAGTGTTGTGTGTTGTCAGGTAGAGGTCTCTGCGACGAACTGATCACTCGTCCACAGGAGTCCTACCGACTGTGATGTGTCGTGTGTGATCTAAAAACCTCGTGAATGAGGAGGCTGTGGCCCACTGGGGGCTGTTGCACCAAATACAAACAAACAAAAATCCTGTGTAATAATAACGGTTAATATGCGAGACCACGGCACTGGGAGTAAACGCATTTGACTATCACGTTGTTTACACAATTGTGTAAGTGTTGAAATTTAAGTTTAATGTGTTTTCGTTGACTCGAACTTTAGCTACCTGTAATATATATATATATGTATATATATATATATATGTGTTAATTTGGTCCAGTTGACCAAATTAATGCAGATCCTAAAGGGAACTGGTATTGACTGGCGTGAAAGAAGATTGATTAGCAACTTGTATATGGCCCAGAGTGTTAGAGTACGACTGAACCGTGGGCAGACGAGAAGTGTGACGATTGGAAGAGGAGTTAGACAAGGATGCTGTTTGTCACCAGTTCTGTTCAACTTGTACAGCGAATGCCTTACCAAGGAAGCTCTGGAAGGGTTTGGAGACTTCAAAATAGTCGGGCAAATCATTCACAC
>Ga0123355_10020149_pt1 | contig 10639 bp, 9 predicted proteins | sample TergutEmb28metaG_3_FD_89872 | JGI IMG/M metagenome (GOLD analysis project Ga0123355, IMG submission 89872) | Embiratermes neotenicus P1 segment gut microbial communities from Petit-Saut dam, French Guiana - Emb289 P1 | ecosystem: Host-associated > Arthropoda: Insects > Digestive system > Gut ... | reverse complement strand
GCAGGCAGAAAAAGAGGCTAAAAACAACACCGAAACAAATATGCTATCCTTTCGAGTAGAGGTAAGACAGGAAAGGAGGCAAAGAAGAAAGGTGTTGAAAATGGCACAAATAGAGTATATCAAAACATAACCGGTGAATCAACACGAACAACGACGCTCCGATATACGCACTTTATTTAAAAACTAACGCTCAGCCAATCAAGCAATAGCCCATTGAGTTTCTTTATCGAACAAGTGGATTGCCGCGCAGTCAACAGCAATATTGATTCGCTCCCCGGCGCTCACATTGTTATGCGGCGGAACTTTAGCTATCACACGATTGCCATTACACACACAGTATAAATAAATTTCAGACCCCATAGGCTCAACCAATTCAACATCGGCGCCCATTGCCCCGATACCGGGCTGCTGAACAAGTGCGGGGTCGAGATGCAGATTCTCCGGGCGGACGCCAACGACAACCGTTTTTCCCTCATAAGGTGCAATCGTTTCGCAATCAAACCTACTGGGGAGGATAAGCAAATCACCCCCGCCTGTGCGAACCGTATAATGCTCACCATTCTTTACGACAACGCCATCCATCAGGTTCATGGGTGGCGTGCCGATAAACCCGGCCACAAAGAGGTTGCAGGGGTTGTCGTAAAGATTTTGCGGCGTGTCCACTTGCTGGATAAGTCCATTGTTCATCACGACAATCCTGTCCCCCATGGTCATTGCCTCAACTTGGTCGTGGGTGACGTATATGAATGTGGTGTTTAGTCTTTTGTGCAGCTTGGCAAGCTCGGTGCGCATTGACATTCTGAGTTTTGCGTCAAGGTTGGACAAAGGCTCATCCAGCAAAAATACGGCGGGATTGCGAACCATAGCTCGGCCTAACGCTACGCGTTGCCGCTGCCCGCCCGAAAGCGCTTTTGGCTTTCGCTCCAGTAAATCTTCGATGTCCAAAGTTTTAGCCGCCGCGCGTACTTTCGCATCAATTTCAGCCTTTGGCATTTTTCGCAATCTAAGCCCAAACGCCATATTCTTATACACCGACATATGCGGGTACAGCGCGTAATTTTGAAACACCATCGCGATATCCCTGTCTTTTGGCGCTACGTCATTGCACAGTTTGTCGCCTATGTAAAGCTCGCCCACAGTGATATCTTCCAGCCCCGCAATCATGCGAAGCAGTGTGGATTTTCCGCAGCCGGAAGGCCCGACAAGGATGATAAACTCCTTGTCTTCAATTTCCAGATTGAAGTCACGAACTGCCGTTATATTACCGGGATAAATTTTGTTAATCCCTCTGAGCGATATTCCCGCCACAATTTTTCCTCCCAATAGTTCCTACGTGAATCGCCGCCGCAATAAAGACAACCAAAAGATACGTCCCGAACACCCAAACCGATGCAGTGTGAATATCGCGCAGCCACGAGAGCATATAAGCAAAATCCGCACCGGGATACCACACAGGCAATGACATATCTTGCCATCTAAGGACAGTTGCCATTATCCGCAATAACAAACTGAGCGTGGACGCTATCCCGCCCAGCAAAAGCACTACTATCACCCCGGCTTTTGCTATATCTGCCCTGCGGTAAATGAGTAGCTCCCCAAGATAATAATTGTCAGTCTCTTGCTTTAGGATGTTGTATGCTTTTGCAAGTTTGGCCAGCCCCTTAATCCCAATTAGGATGAACGCAAGGCAGGCCGCCACTTTCCACGCTGCCGTGAATCGTTCCCCGATTGTACCGGCCGCTGCGGAAAGATTTATGAAGGCATAATCGCCATCGCGTATACCAAAACCCGCCAAGACGTTTACAACATAATCTTGCCCTATCCCGCCGCCCATCCTTACCATAAGTGAGCGTATGTACCCTCCGCTGACCGAACTAGGAACGAATAAACGGCTATCCTCTTGCCCATCGTCAATTACCCCGGTGATAATCCATGGCTGTCCGTCAATATTTATTGTTTGCCCGTCAATGCTTGTGCCGCCGAACATGGTAAAAGCGGCGCTTTCATTTAAGGCGGCGAACCTGTTTCGCCCATCCCACGCAGACTGAGTGAAAAATCCACCGGAGATTAAATGATAGCCTGTGATGTCAAGATAAGTACTGTTAGTCCCGACCAGCGTAGCCGTGTGGGTAGAGTTGATTGCATCTACCATTGTGTGGCGGGATATTTCATAGGTAAGCATAAGCCCTTCATCACGCCGCAGCCTCTCTGCCGTGGATGGGGTAATCCCCCGCCCAGCCCCGCCGTTCGGCGTAACCAGTAAAAGTCCGCTGCAGACCGCTCTATCCGCCAAAAATGACATCATAAACAACGTTGCCAAAAGCAACACGGCAAGAGATACAAGCAAAATTCGCATCTTAACTTTCAAAGAAATCACTCTCATTCTCAAGGACTACCACATCTCCGGGGGAAACCGCCCGGCTGCTGATATGTGCGATTGGCTCAAAGAAAGTTATGCCCTGTATTATGGCGGTGTTGCGGTTGTCGCTGTCACCGATAAAGACCGGCAGACGCGCAAGGTAGTACTCCCTGCCCATTATGCCATCCCTGCGCCTTATCTGGTTGACAAAGAAACCGTCATTGTCTTGGCGCAACGCGCCGTTGGGAACCAGCGTAAAAGCGGTTTCGCCGTCTTTTTGGAATGTAACGTCAAAGGTTTCGCCGGGCGCGACCGCGTCGGAGCTAAACCCCACCCGAACAGTTTTGCCCTGTGCCGTTGGCGTGATGTTCAGCACAGTGCCGGTGATGAAATGCGACATATTCGTAAGCTCTGCGTTATCGCCGGGAACAATGAAGTTGTTATCCAACGAAACAGTAGCTTCCACCACAAATTCGCCCGCCACCCCAACTACGGCCATAAGCTGGTTATCTCGAACAAGCTCACCCCTGCCCACATTTAGAGCTAACACCGTCCCCGACGTCGGCGCGGTGATAACCGCATATGTTTCAAAATCTTCCAGCGCCCTGCGGTAAGGATCTTCCTGCAAATTTATTCCTGCCAGGTCGAGGTTGCGCGAACTAACACTGTTTTGCAACGCTGCAATCTCACCTTGCAGGTCAGCAAAGCGGGTATGGCGGGTGCGCTCGCTTTCTTCTTCTTGCCGTTCGATGTTGCGCGCAGTTTCTTCGTATTGAAGCTGCAGGCTTTGTACGCGGGTTTGCGCCCGCTCGACTTCCCGCCACGCCTGCCGCCGCTGCGGGTCGTCACGATCGTAGTAGTCGCGTATATCGCGGTAGGCGTCGCGGGCAAAACGCAGGTCGCTTTGTGCTTGGCGCAAGTCAAGCGAGAGCATATCAAGGCTGTGGCGGGAAATATCCTCGCCACGCATTAAGTCCTCAATCTGCCTGTTTAACCTTTCAATTTGCAGATTTAGGTTCTGTATGTCATTAGATATTCTGCCGCGGGAGTTTTGCAAGTCGGCAAGCCTGCGCTCGGCGTCGGCTCTGTCAAAACTAAGGCGCAGAAGTTCCTGCCCTTCCTCGACTACTTCACCCTCACGAACAAGCACTTCCTCAACAGTGCCGGTAACTACCGCAAAGATGTTTTCTACTTCGGCGTGGGCGGCAATCCCGCGCGAAACTTCCAGATTGGAAAGCCTGCCGGTCTGCGGCCGCACCGCAGTAACCCTCGGCAAATTGTGTTCATATATGGTCCGCGAGAAGAATATAAGCAGCACTATAAGCGTCAAGAATATCGCACCCACCCGCTTGACATTAAGCCGTGGCAAAAATCGCGGGGCTTTGTGCCCTAGTTGTTGTTCACCCTGCCGTGTAACAAATCCGGCGCCTTCGTCACTAATTGTCATTTGCTCATTGCTCATCGCTACTTAACCCCCGAAAGCTCAATGCCTTTTTTCAAATCTTTTTGCCCCACCATCAAAAACCACAGCGGCAAAAACATATAGATGCACGAGGCCGCAAAAACCAGCCCCATTCTTCCCGCGGCAATACGGGACAGATAAACAGACAGCGGTTCGTATCTATAATCGGTGATAAAGATTATCGCCTGTTCGACAATGTTCCAGTATTCTATGAAAGCAAGCATCGCCAGCGCCGCTATGGATGATTTAAGCTGCGGCATCACAACATAAAGAAAAATATACCACTCGCTTGCTCCGTCCATCCTCGCGGCTTCAAAGTATGCCGGTGGGATTATCTTCATGCTCTGCCGCATGAGAAACACCCCGAACGGTGAGAAGATACCGGGCAATATGATTGCCAAATAATTCTCGCGTATGCCTAGCATATCGGCTATGATAAAGTTGGGCACAAGTACGGCTTGAAGCGGCATAAGCATGACAACTATATACACCGCGAACACGATTTCCTTGAAGCGGAACTGCCATATCGTAAAGCCATAGGCGGTCAAACTGGAAATGATAAGGCTGCCGATAACCACCGGGACGGTTAGCCTAAGTGAGTTTGTGAGCAATACCATAAATGACGGTTGATTTATAAGCACTTCCGCATACTGCTCGACCGTGACACGCTGTGGGATGATTCCCATATTTATAAATCTCTGTACGACGCCGTCAACAATGTCAAAGGTGGTTAGGCGGGAAGTGTACCGCAAAGCGATTTCGGCCTCGCTCATAAAGGAGTTTGTGAACGTAACGATTAGCGGGAATAACATCAGTACACCCAAAGCTACCATTACCCACAGCAGGATTTTCTCCTTGAGTATCGCATTTTCACTCATGCTGAAATTTTCCTTTCAACCCGCAGTAGCACCTGTGTGAATACCGCTATACCCGCCACAAGAATCGTCGTAGCTGTGGTAAGCCGCGGGTAGTTAAGCGTTGTGAACATATTGTTCATAAAGTGCTGGAGCGTGTAAATGCTTTCGTGCGGATAAGCGCCGGTGATGAGGAATATTTCTCGGAACACTTTGAACGAGTTGATAATCGACATGATGAGCGCCAGCACAGTTGTCGGCGCAAGGTGCGGGAATGTAATATGCCAAAACGCTTGCCACGGCTTTGCGCCATCCACCCAAGCGGCTTCGTAGTAGTCGCGCGGGATGCTGGAAAGCCCCGCTAAGTAGAGAATCATGTTGTACCCAAGATTTTTCCAGATAAAAATCAGCACCATTACGAGCATGGCGAGGTCTGAATTTAGCCAATTTATACGCTCAATACCGAAGCCATGCAAAAAACCATTGAGCGCGCCATCCAAAGCAAAAAGATTACCCCAAAAGGAAACCATCGAGCCAGACGGTATTACCAGCGGAATCAGGAAAAACAACGAGATTAGCTCCTTGTGACGCGGCAGCTTGTTTATAAGCATGGCCACTCCCAACGAAAGCGCAAGATTTATCGGCACAGAAATTGCGATGAAGCGCAAAGTGTTTCGCAGCCCAAGCAGATAGGCCCGGTTGGTGAGCAAGTCTGCGAAGTTGGCAAACCCCACAAATGAGCCTCCAACCGGTCTATCCAGAAAAGCATATCCCACTGAAATGCCAAACGGCGCGATGAAGAAAACCGTAAACCCAACTAAACCGGGTAACAGAAACAACATCCCTGCGAGCCATTTCCTGCGGCTTACCGGACGGCGAACCGCAGGAATAGGTGTTTTGTTGACGGCGCCCAATTTTGCAAATGCTCTGCGATACACTAAATCCGCTCCTATTCGCTGAGATACAACCCTACTCTGCTTTGCAACGACGTCGCCACTTCCTCCGCGCTTTTTGTGCCATCAAAGAATAACGCAACCTCGGTGGTAATCATATCGTCGATTACAGTATCGCGAAAGGGGAAGGTGTTGATTTGGTCGGCCATCTGCCTGTGTGCTTCAAGGTATGAGTGCATTGCCGCTTCCAGCTCGGGGGTCATCTGCCCCGGTTGTCCGCCTAACAAACCTCCGGAAAAGAACATTTCTGCTTGCGCCTGCACCGCCGATAGCCGAATGGGCGTCCCTACCATTGGGGAAGCAGCCGAAGTCTGCATTTCTTCACTGAGTAAAAACTTTATAAATTCCCACGCGAGCCGCTTGTTTTGCGAGTTTGAATTGATGGCGTAACCCTGTGTGAAGTTAAACGGTACATTTCCGGCATTGTCAGCCGCTATGCCCGCTATCTGGTCATCGTCGGTTATTGCGCCCATTTCGCCGCCAATCATCATCCGCCCTTCGAGCAGCCCGCACATAAAGTCCATGCGAAGCATCATGGAAGGATTGGTTTTGAAGAACACACGCTCGGTTGGCTGCTCTTGCCGGATTTGCATTATTTCTTCTATATCGGGCGCGCCGCCGATTGCCGCCGGAAATAGTCCGCGTTCGGCGTTTTCCCTTATCGAGGTGAGCAGCTCGGCAAAGCGGCCATCGTTAAAGTGAGCGGTGCGATTTTCAAGGTCAACAAATCGCTCGAAATCATCCCGCAACAGTGAGCGAAACATCCCGCCCCTACGCCCGGCGGGGCCGCCGAACGCGATAAACTCCGGTTGGTTAAACAGCGGCGCCGAACCGTCATACAGCCCCTCGCCGATTTCCATCAGCCCGGCGAGCGAAAATGCGTTACTTGGCCCAAATGCTGCCGCTTGCGCCGCAGGAATCAAAGTGCTGTCGAAAACATGAATATCGAAGCTATAATCCAGCGGCACAAACCACAATCCGCCGTCAAATTGGGCGGCGTCGAATATGTTGGTACGGAAATCGTCGCGGTTGAAATCGGAGTCGGCTTCCATATAGGCAGAAAGGTCTTCTAAAAACCCGCTGCGTGCAAAGTGTCTGATAGGCAATACGTCCATTGCCAGAATATCCGGCCCGCCGCCGCCCATCAGGCTTGCGCTTATCCTGTTTATGTAGTCGGTGCGCGCTTGGGGATCGTCCTCAATTTGCACTAATGAAATTTGACCTCTGCCTTGGCCTCCGCCCTCTATTCGGGCGGTGCGCATTTCCGGCATCGCGGAAAATGTTTCGATGTTTACCTTAGTGCCGGGATGCCGTTCTTCAAACAACGCCGCCGCTTCCAAAAGAAAGTTTTGGGCAAAGATACTTTCGAAAGCCGACACTGTGATTTCGCCGGTTAGCGGTTCGTCCGAAGCAAGCTCCGGCGGCCCCGAAGCGCTTTGGCCGCCCCCACCGCACGCCGCCAACGAAAGGGCGATTGCCGCCGACAATATGATCGCAAGTAACTTTTTCACAGTAAAATACCTCCAAGATTTGTTCTCGGAGGCATTGTACAATTCCAATATGAAGTTAGTGTGTAGCTTGGATGTAATGTGCGTGTAGATTTATCACAATCCGAATCCCCGGCTCGCTGGTTTCGGCATGACAACTCATTCCCAGGCGTTCAAGGCTGCGCTTTACTATATAAAGACCAAGCCCTGTACCGCTTTGGGTCTTGTCGCGGCTTTGGCTTCGGGTATAGAACGGCTCGAAGAATCGCTCAAGTTCATCTTCGGGAATGGGGGCGCATTGATTTTCAACTATAAGCCTCTCCCCCGAAAAGCTTAAACGGATTTCGCCGCCACTTGTTGTGTAGTGCACCGCATTGGATATTAGATTTGACAAGGCGCGTCCAAGAACGGTTTCATCAGTTGCCAGCGTTATCGGCGGCATTACGCATCTTACGCTCAGGCCTTTCTCCCGGATGGGAACACTATACTCATCAAGCAGGCTCGCTACAAGTTCATCCAGCGAAACCTCGCTTATTTCCAACGCGTCCTCTATGGCATCGGTTTTGGATGCAGTGAGTATTTCTTCGACCAGCGATGATAGTTTGCGCGTTTCCCCTATACATTCCACCAGATACTTTTCCCTGTCTTTATAAACGCCCACATTGTCGGCCATACCCTCAAGCATACCGTTCAGTGCGGCTATGGGAGTTTTTAACTCATGTGACGCGCTTTGAAGCATCTCGGTCTTAGAGCGTTCTAAGGTGGTGGCGCGGTCTTTTTCAAATTTTAAGTCGCTGATATTTTTTATAAGGCTTGCGTACATATCGTCAAGATTTTGCGAAAGAAGCCCAAGCTCATCGTGAGAGCGCACACCAGAGATTACGCCGGGTTGCATTTGCTGCATTTTTTCGGCCGCACCCGAAATTTGAAGTACCGGCTTGGAAATTTGCCGCGCATAAATCCACGCAAAAATCAACCCAATTGCTATAACGCTAAGAAACACATACGGCAGAAGTGAGAGCAATACACCCCGCGCTTCGCTGATGGGTTGCAGCGTCGTGTTAGCTACAATATACCCGGCTAAATCCGTACCCACAAAAGCCTGTGAAGAAAAGGTATAGCCTGAATATTGGAAGACTGGTCTGGCTACTTGAGTGCGCATTATTAGAGTGGGCTGCTCACTAGAACCTACGAAAAAACTCTGCCCGCTTTGCACCCCGTCAACAAGAATATTTACTGTGGTTTCGGGCATTTCACCCGCTGCCAAAAATCGCCCGCCGCCCAAACCCTGTGTTAGCAAGAAAGGTAGCGACATGGTAGGCAAAATATTCCTATCCGCGTCAAGCGAGATGACAACGGCGTTGTTGGCTTCCGAAAAAGCCGATATTAGCCTTGTGTATTCATCTTGGGATGTAACGGAGCCAAGACTTGTTGCCAGGGTGTCTAAGTTGCGCTGAAAATCCCGCTCTTTTTGTGTGCGATAAAATTCTGGCATTGCAAAATAAAGTATAGCAAACGAAATAAATGTGACAAGCGTTATCAGCATCGCCACGAATAAAAATGTTTTGCGCACTATGCCTTGCCGCAGTAGCATTTCATCACGCCTTTCCAAGCTTATAGCCGACGCCTTTGACTGTGTGGATTACCTCTCCAGCTAGTTTGCGCCGCAGATTTTTGATATGCACATCAACTATTCGGTCATCCCCAAAATAGTCATAGCCCCACGCTTGGTCTAAGAGCTGTTGACGGGTAAGTACTTTTCCTGTGCTTGCCATAAAAACGCCCAGCATCTCAAATTCACGGCGGGTTAGCTTCACAGGCGCGCCACCTTGCGTGACTTCATAACTTTCATAATCTAGGATAATGTCGCCATGCTCAAGGGTCTTTTCTCCACCATTCCGCCGAAGCAAAGCCCCGGCACGCTTGACAAGTATCTTTGGGGAAAAAGGCTTGGTCACATAATCATCCGCCAGCGCATCAAAGCTAAGCAGTTGTGTCTGCTCATCACCCAAAGCTGTCAGCATTATGACCAGAGTATCCTTGTGATGGTCGCTTTGTCGAATAGCTTCAAGCAATTTTAGCCCGCTCACATTCGGCAGCATAATGTCCAGCACGAACAAATCAACGCTGCTGCCTTTGGCGATGATGTTTAGCGCTTCCTGTCCATCAGCCACCGAAATCACCAGATACCCGGCTTCTTTCATATATTCGGTCACGACTTCGTTGATGCGGGCATCATCTTCCGCTACCAGAATTGTCTGTTGCATAGGCACATCCTTGCTTTCATGATTATGGTCAGCCTAATTCTAAAGCAAAACGAGTTATATGTCCATGAAGCCCAGATGAATTTTTTGCAACGATGTAATATTTAAAAACCCGCACCCGTCATTTTACGATGACGGGTGCGTTCTTTAATTGCTATTGCTGTGAGCGCGATACTTTAATTTATGAAGTATACTTCGAACTCGAAGACTACGATAGCGGCGCCACTGCTGCGCTCGCTGACCAACCTGATAAACCGAGCTTGGGCAAACATAATCTCAACCTCATAGAAAGCGGGAGTTGCTGGCAACATACGGTTTGGAGAAGAGTGGAAGACTGTCCAGTTTACCTCGTCATTTGAGTGTTCAAAGCGGTAATCCATAATTCTGGAACCACCTTGAAAAATCCTGACCGTGTTGAAATTACGCTGTTCGCCCAAATCAACCATCAGCCACTCTTGGTTGACTCCAGCCGCAGACCAGCTATCTGTTGCCGCGCCCTCGCGGACGCCGTTGTTTGCCCTGTCGGCGGTGCGTACGCCCTGTGAGCTGGATGCGATCATTACCGCACCCTGGGTATTGAGGGCAAGGTTTGTGTATGCGCAGGGGTTGTTGACGGACAGGATGTCTCTCATAATAACCCTGACCGGCACATTACCGTCAATAGTAGTGCCGTCGCCAAGCTGGCCATGCATATTCAATCCCCAAGCCCAAATCGTCCCGTCCTCTTGAAGCGCAAGCGTATGGCTGTGACCGGCGCTGATAGATATGATGTTTTCCAAAGTATTGACAGCCTCTGGAATTGGCCGCAATGAGTTGTTGCCATCACCAAGCTGTCCAAAATTATTATTACCCCACGCCATCACGGTTCCATCCTCCAGCAAAGCTACGCTGTGATTGCCTCCGGCGGCTACAGCCATAGCTTTCGTTATGCCGATTGCTTGCACAGGTAACGTCCGCGTTATAAATGTTCCGTCACCAAGCCGGCCACCCGAATTGCATCCCCAAGCCCAGACTGTTCCGTCTGACCCAATGGCGAGGCTATGTATTGTACCTGCAGATACCGCCGCCACATTTGAAATGCCGTCGACCATTACAGGCAATAGACGATTCGTGGTACCCTCAAATCCTAGCTCATTGCCCCAAGCCCACTATATTTAATCCGTCAAGGATAACCACGCTAAAACAAGGCTTTTAAGGCAAAGTAATGGTATCACAGCTAAAGCAAAAAATCACCTGTGCAGTATAACCCATCTCAACATT
>Ga0123355_10020147_pt1 | contig 10640 bp, 6 predicted proteins | sample TergutEmb28metaG_3_FD_89872 | JGI IMG/M metagenome (GOLD analysis project Ga0123355, IMG submission 89872) | Embiratermes neotenicus P1 segment gut microbial communities from Petit-Saut dam, French Guiana - Emb289 P1 | ecosystem: Host-associated > Arthropoda: Insects > Digestive system > Gut ... | reverse complement strand
TTTGATAATGTCATTTATAATGCGGCGCGACATACAGCTCAGGGCTGTATTAGTGTGGTGGCCGAAGTTGTTAAAAATACAATTGAAATACTGGTCAGTGACACGGGCACAGGCATCGCCCCAGAGCATTTGCCCCATATCTTCGAGCGCTTTTACAGAGGCTGTGACAGCAGGGGCGGCACCGGCGGTGAATCGGGAATAGGGCTTTTTATTGTAAAAAGCGTAATGGAAAGCATCGGCGGCCGCGTGGAAATAGAATCCCAGTTAGACGTAGGCACCACCGTACGGTTGGTGTTTGCTTGTGAGGGGTGTTTGGTATGACTGAAGACCTTGGGGCTCCGCCCCAAACCCCGCAAACTTTTGAAAAAGTTTGAACAAAACTTTAGTAAAAATCGCGAAAAGCGCGCGATTTTTGGGTAATTCATTATATTAAGGGTGTGTTTGGCATGCAAAATCCGTTTCAATCTATTCGCAATACCACTTATGCCAAAAACGGCATGGTTGCAACATCCCAACCCTTGGCCGCCCAGGCGGGGTTGGATGTTCTTAAAAAGGGCGGCAACGCAATTGATGCGGCTATTGCTACGGCGGCTTGCTTGACGGTTGTGGAGCCCACCAGCAACGGTATCGGCGGCGATGCTTTTGCGCTGGTGTGGACGGGGGGTAAACTCCACGGGCTAAACAGCTCCGGGCCTGCACCGGCGGGCATTTCCATTGACGCGGTAAAAGCCGCCGGGCATACAGAGATGCCAAAAATGGGCTGGATACCGGTAACTGTGCCGGGCGCGCCTGCCGCTTGGGCCAATCTTAACAAGCGGTTTGGTAAATTATCGTTGGCTGAATGCCTAGAGCCAGCTATCCGATATGCACAGGAGGGCTATCCCATTTCGCCCACACTTGGCAGGGGTTGGGCCGGTGCCGCAAGGTACTATGCCACAATAAAAGGTGCCGAGTTTGCCCACTGGGGCGAAACGTTTGCGCCAAAGGGCCGCGCCCCCAGGATTGGGGAGATGTGGTCGTCTATGGGTCATGCGGCTACCCTTACAGAAATTGCGGAAACCAAGGCCGAGAGTTTTTACCGTGGCAAGCTTGCCCAAAAGATTATTGCTTTTGCAAAAGAAACCGACGGATACCTGCGCGAGTCAGACCTGGCCGCATATAGCCCCATGTGGGTAGACCCCATTTCGGTTAATTATCGCGGGCATGATATATGGGAAATCCCCCCCAATGGGCAGGGGCTTGTTGCGCTTATCGCACTTAATATATTGAAGGGGTATCCCAATACAGCGGGGGAACTTACCTCCCACACTTCCGAAAGTGGGCGGCTTTTTGCCCGTGATGCCGTGGGTACTTACCATAAACAGTTTGAAGCGATAAAACTGGCTTTCGCATGCGGCAAGAAAATTATTACAGACCCCGAGCATATGCAAATCCCCCTGGAGGAACTGCTCAGTGATGGTTTTGCTGATTATTTGCGCAAAAAAATTGTTGACGAGGCCGCAGAGCCCGAGGCCTTTATGCCGCCGACCAGTGGTACGGTGTACCTAGCCACCGCAGACGGTGATGGCAATATGGTCAGCTTTATCCAGAGCAATTACATGGGATTCGGCTCAGGTATTGTTGTGCCAGGCACAGGTATTGCACTCCAAAACCGTGGCGCGGATTTTAGCCTTGACCCTGACCACGCTAATGGGCTGGCGGGCGGCAAGCGCACATATCATACAATTATCCCGGGCTTTATAACCAAGGATAATGTGCCCGTTGGCCCCTTTGGGGTGATGGGTGGCTATATGCAACCCCAGGGCCATGTGCAAGTTGTGATGAATATGCTCGACTTCGGCCTTGACCCCCAAGCCGCGCTGGACGCGCCAAGATGGCAGTGGCTTACGGGCAAAAACTTTGAAGTGGAGCATCATTTCCCAACCCATGCGGCCAAAAGTCTTGGGGCGCTGGGGCATAGGATTAGCATTCAACTGGAGTCCGGCAGTTTTGGCCGTGGGCAAATTATCTTGCGCGACCCGGAAAGCGGCGTGCTTGCTGGCGGCACAGAAACACGTACAGAAGGGAGTGTTGCAGCATGGTAAAGCATTATCCGCTTTCGCTTACGCCCGTATACAAGGAAATGTTATGGGGCGGCGATAGGTTAAAAACTATGTACAGGCGCAAATTGCCTTCTAATAAGACCGGCGAAAGCTGGGATATATCTTGCCGCCCTGGGGAAATGGGGATAATCAAATACGGCATTGGGACAGGGACCTCCCTTGAGGACTATATTAACCAAGACAGGGTGGGCGTACTTGGCTCGCGCCTGGCTGGTACCACGCGCTTTCCGCTGTTGGTAAAGCTGATAGACGCAAATGACGCCCTATCTGTGCAGGTGCACCCGGGCGATAGTTACGCAAGTGCCACAAACGGCCAGGATACCGGCAAAACCGAGATGTGGTACATCTTGACCCCGCCCAAAGACGGCAAGCTTATCATGGGGCTCAAGCCGGGTATCACACCCGAAATATTGCGCCGGGCCTACGAGGACGGTACGGTTGAAGACTGCCTTAACCACCTGCCTGTGGCGGCGGGGGATATTGTTAATATCCCCGCAGGGCTTATTCACGCGTTAACACCCGGGGTAATGGTGGCGGAAGTGCAGCAAAACTCCGACATTACCTATAGATTATACGATTACAACCGTGTTGGGCCAGATGGCAAGCCCCGTGAGTTGCATGTGGATGATGCTATTGCCGTTACTGACTTCGAGGGTAAGATTCCTGTGGCTACTGTGCCTGGGCTTACTATAAAAAAGCGCAAGTGCACTCGTGTTTATGCAATCGCCAACCCGCATTTTGCTGTTATTAAGTATGTTTTGGCTGGGAAAGTACGCGAGGCGTCTAACCCGGAGGCTTTTGCCGTTTTTACTTGTGTGGATGGCTCTGCTGCGATTCGTTCGGAAACAATGCTGGTAGTAATGAAGGCGGGTGATTCCGTTTTTGTGCCTGCTGGGGTAGGGAAGTATGAATTACGCGGCCAGTGCACCTTGCTAAAGAGCTTTGTGCCGGATGTGCAGGCGGATTTTGTTGCGCCTTTGAGGGCGGCTGGGTATTCGTTGGCGGAGATTGAGGCAAATACTGCGGTTGCACAAAGCTGAGATTTGCCAGATTTATGTGTCGTATTGTGCGGATATTCCCTTTTGCCGACAAGGCTGCATCCGCATTTTGTGTCGAAGGCGCGGGACAGACTGAGTATGCCTGTTGACAAGATGCATTAATTGGGGTATAAAATACACAAAAAAACTAAAATTAAGCATTGACAGACATCATTGTTGACAAACAAAAGATCATACTGTGCACTTCTGCGCTTTAGCAAAAAGTAACCATTTTATGCAAATCCCGTAAAATGGTATAATTGTTGTTGTTGCATGAATACACATTATGTGTCACATGCAATTAAGGAGCTGGGTGAGATGGATTGCTAGCGCAGAGCGGCAACATTTTTACTGTTAAGAATAAAGATATCGTTAAGAATAAAGAAATACTCGAAGACATCTTTTCCAACACCTGGGATGGGAAAGATGGAGTTGACGTGTTTGCCGATTTGTGCGATTTTAGCATGGAAATTGTAAACAAAATAAAAGCCGATGTTCCTGTTTATAACATAGTTGTTTTCATGGCGCGTAAGGCATGGTGCTTTTTCAAGGTCCTTTTGAGGCACCTTGGGCTAACTGATGCTGAGTACGAACGGGTATTACAGCGCATCACACATGATGGCATGATGGCCATAGCCGTTGACGCATGTCTTAAGCGTTATAAGGCCGAAGGGCACGATATGAAGCCCAGCGATTTAAGGATAGCTGTTGTTGATGATACATGTGTTATGGGGACTTCGTTAACCAGATGCATAAGGCGACTTGTGCAGTGTTTTGATGTGAAAGCCGAGAAGATTACCCTGCACGCGTTTGCGGTGCTTAAAACAGAGTGGTTACTTGACTATGCGCTACCCGAAAGCAATCATGGTGTCGCAGATTCTGATTTCAAAATTCGCAGAAATGAGCATGTCAGCTATAACAGCACAAAGGATAAAGACTTTCATATTGTGAAATGGTGCGGTCGTGCACATTCGTTTATTGATATGAAAGATAGAGATAGAATTCACACTTTGTCCCGCAGGTTTGTGGAGGCAATTATGGCCAGCTCTGTTCCGTATACAGCGTTTACCCCTGCATTTGAGCTAAGTTATAGCAAGGCAAAAGAAGTGTTTGGTGATATTGACTATAGGGACCAAAGCGTCGGTGGACGTTTGACGCAGGAAAAGCTCAATAAGCGTTTCAGTGACGACGGTAAATACGATTTCTACAATATAACAAGCCTTCCCCTGTCTCAAAACTCCATTGAGGCATTTGTGTTGTTCCCCAAAAATATTGATTCAGAGTTAGGTGAAGATGTTAGGCAATGGTTGCCGCGTTTACCAGAGGCAGGGCACTATATGGAGCCGCTGATACGTGTGTACACTAATAAGCGCCTTGATAAAGTACTTGTTGTGCCATTTGTGCATGTGCCAAGTGCTTCGACTGGCAAGTTTCGTAGTTTGTATGAGTGCATGCCGGATTGTGTGCAACCTTTGGTTAGTGACGCAATAGGCAGTGATGCATATTATGAAAATCAGCCCAAACATGACGTCGAAGTCGAGGACTTGGTTCATGAAGGGGCCCTGCTTGCATATAGGCTATTGGGCTATACAACAAGCTATTTCTTAGGAAAGACATTTTTGGAAAAGACGTGTGGATTATCTCAGCACGATTATAAGCATGAGAAAGAACCGTTGGGAATGGCAACATTACCGGTTGTAAGTTGGGTTAAGGAAAACCCAGACGCAGTGCGAGACACCCTGCAAAAAGTGTGGGAGCACTTAGAGATAAATGTGGCGCATCCGACACCCTGTATAGTGGTAGACAAGCATCAAGAGAGCAATACAATTTTCGAGATCAAATTCAACAACGTTTTTTATCAGGAGTTCAGTAAATATAAATCTAAAGTAGCTGAGTCGAGAGTGGAATACCTTAGTCACTATAGCATGACAGCAGATTTTTTTCGTATTCTAATCGATGGTAACGAGGTAGCACGGAACTATAATGCAAAAATGTTGCTGGATGAGACATGCCGCGACATGTATGACAAAAAGAAAGAGCGTGTTTTTACAGGTATTGCTGTGAAGACATTCATGGAAAAGCTGTATAGTTGGATGGACACATTTGACACAACCGACCACAGCAATAGAGTTGCCGCTATCATTACGAAGCTATGCGATGCAGGAGATGCATCTTTGTATGCCAGCGCAGAGACCTACAAAGACGGCAGTAGCTTTATTGGCGCGTCTCTGTCTGGCGGGGAACAGAGTTGTTTTGCTGCATACAATGCAGAGCCCTCTTATGCGTTTTGCTTGCAGGTGCTTAGGGATGCCATTTGCATTGAGTTTGACGATAAAGAGCGTACAAGAGCTAAAGCCATACACGCCGCTGATATAAATATAGTTAAACAAGCCGTTAAGAACTTGAAGAATGACGTCAAGATCATGCACCGTTCGGCAGATTTTAGACCTGTGGTTTCCTATGAGAATATGTGTACACCACTAGATAAGTTGGAGGCATTGTTGGGCGAAGATGATATGACAAAAGCTCTGAAAGAAAAGTTCTTTGTGTTTAACTTGCCAAAAAAGGAAGTTTTTGACGGTAAGTTGACTCAGTATTACGATTTGTTTTCTAGGGCAACTGAAAAGTGTTTTGATTTTGTTAAGTATGCCAAACAGAGAGAAGAGGGCAAGTTAAAGGTGCACTAGCAATCCTGGTGCGCCTTATTTCAAAAAAATGGTTCACATGCGCATTCTGGATATGTACTGTTGTAAAATACGTCGCAAGTTATACAAAGGAGTGAATGCAATGCCCTTGGAGCTTGATGATATCTTTGAAGTAGTTACTACACAGAGCGTCATAGCCCGCACTGATAATATTAGAAACAGAAGCGGTCGGCAATTGGAGTTGTTTGGTTGCGAGGCAGGGCGCTTTTTATTTCATATTTTTGTCGGCTCCTGGGAGGAGCCGTACTGCCCGTATCTTGGGCGCATGTTGGCATCTGGCGCATCATCACAGGTTATCTTTTATTATTGCAAACCACGCTACATATTTCGTGATTATAGGCATATTCAGGATGCTGAGGTCAGAGTTCGTACGATATTTGCAACAGAGAAGCTTGACGATATATGGAAAGCCAGCGAAGCTTGGGTGACAGGTCGTCCATATCCCGTTTGGAGGACGGAAATTGGTAGTCTGCAACGATACATTATCTGTCACCCAGCCCCACAGGTCAAAACGACTGGGAGCAACAACACATAATGGCATATTTGAACGCCTTTGCAGTGGCACACAACACGTGTCAATGCAGAGGCGTTTTTTGGGTAAATGACTATACTTTAAGGTGCACATGACCTCTCTGCTATCGAAACAATGTTAGTCAGGAATTGTCTCAAAATGGAGACCTCCTGTATATTCGTAAAAGAACGTCTATGCTCTTCCAGCTCAAGCCGATCGCCAAAAGCCTTTAGCGCCATACGAGCAAACTGCCCATTGATATCGCTCAAGCATCTATCGTGTGTAAGATGCACAAGTCTACTAAAATCGGAACCGCCACTCAAAGTAACGCCCATATGGTTGATTGAGTCAAGTACATATAGGTATGCAAGCACATTATATCCGCGGCCGGGTTCTGATGGCCAGGTTAGAGTAGGTGTATAAGAATGCGAGACATCACAGAACCATTCTAGTATCTCAAAGTAAACATTCTTAAATGCACTATCTATACGGCACCAGCCCATAATGTTAACCAGATCATCACAGCTAATGGAGCCACTTGCCAAGCCGCGAAAGGCTTTAACTAGCTGCAACCAGTCATCCGGATCTCCATTAAAATAGTAAAATGCACGAAAAACGTCGACGTCAGAGATATCAAGTCTACTTGATTTATATTGGCCATCCGTTCCCCTATATTCTGGCAACATTTCAACAAAATTACCACATGCGGCGTTCGTTACTGCTGGGGCACTTCTGCGCAAGAAGGACAACATATTTAGTATGGATGTCAGATTTGTGGGTGTAGTAGCCGTGTATGTTTCGCGTATGAAGCAAGTGAAGCTCTTTACAATGTTATAATCCTGTGTGCTACTACGCAAAATGCGTGAAATTATGGCATCGTCAAGGTCATGCCTTGTGCTATCTCTTGTCACTCTTTCAGCATCAAGTTTGTTGTAATGAAATAGGCAGAGAACTTCTTTCAACTCTATGTTCATTGAACTGCTTGTCAAGAGCTGTTGGATGTATGCTTGCATGTCTTTAACTTTATCACCATTGTCCCTATTAGTATAAACGTCATCTAAATAATTGTCTTTCAGCTTCCTAGCGGTTACTGTGCCCTGTGAAGGATCTGAATGCTCAAAATACAATGCATCAAGCAAGTGAAACCTGCTTTCCCCCTCCAGCTTCATTCGTTCCCATTTTTCATAAATATGGTTGTAGAAATGCTTAACAAACACGGTAGAGATTGTCGTCGATTCGTTTCTGGCAAGATCAGCGTCTTTTAATAGATTAAGGGCCTCGGAGAGGAAATTTCGCACAGTGCGCATTGTCGAGCTTGACAATTCGATTGTAGCGTTGACAGAAAAATCATTTTCATCTATATCGTGTCCAAAGCAAAACCGGTGCTGAGTGGTAATATAGTTAAAGGAGTTCGCTTTAATATTCACATCTTCCGCAAGCTGTTTTATGTGCGCGTCATTATTTATCAGACAATCAATAGCATCAATAAAATCAACGCCTTGCACGCTAATCACGTGGGGGATGTATTTTTCCAAATACTTATCCTCCATCTCGAACTTTTTTTTCAACACATCAGCGTCATACATATATATGATCTTGATATTTTCACCGGCAATAAGCTCCGAAATGCCAAATATTTCGCGTAAAGTTGCTGGATTAGCAATACGGTCTATATCCTCATATACAATTACAATTTTCCTCCCTGATGCGGCAACACTATTTTTCATGCTATCAAGGGTGTGGGTAAAAGACTCAGTTTCTTCAATGAGCAGTGGGCGAAACTTTGACCAAATGCCCGCGCGCCCAAGCATGTCATTTAAGGCCTTAGAATGTTGCGAGAATATACCATGACGAAACAGCATTTTATCAATCTCACGTAGCAAAATGCCTTGAATTTCGTTCAGATGGCACGACAATACTTCAATTTTTATGAAATCATATTGCTTGTTTTCACATATCATGCGACGCCTTAATTCGTCGACAATGAAGGTTTTCCCTGTTCCCCAAACGCCGCTTAGGCCAATTATGTCTAATGCTTCAAGATAGCCCTCAAGCCTGGCACGGGTATGTTCCTGACAATGGGTGAGTACATTGCCAGCTTGCATGCTTATTCGAGATGCCTTTTCCGCCAAGCAACGCCAGAGAAAGAAAGCAAAAAGTATCACGGACATAATGACGTAAAATAAAGTGGGAAGAAAAGTATTATCAAACGCACTCCTGAGGCGCGTAACGAACAAGTGCACATAACAACCTTGTAGCCTTGAGATTGTAAATCCAACGGTGCTAAATACAGAAAACATTAATATGTTAAGAATGAATTTAGCACTACGGTAGTAAAGTAGCAATGCGACTAGCATAACCGGCGCAACAGTTAACGAATATGCGCGCCATGTAATTTCACTACCATGCGAGAAGAAAATATGGGACAGTGTAAGTATGCAGACTGCCTTAGCTATGAATAATATTAGAGCTCTTTTTGTAGTCATAAACATGCCGCCTTCCTATATTTTGATTCCCGCCAAAATATAACATGTGTACACAGCAATCGCAATCGTTTTCAAGGGCACGTCAACCGGTAGGACAGCAGAGGACAAACAGGACAGATGATATCCCACATGGCAATCAAGTTTGCCGCAGGCTGAGAAACTATAACTGTAGTGGGGCATGATGAGCCATATATGTGCACACCCACACCCATAAACCTGTGTGAGTCGGTCAACGAATACATTATGATGATAGCCCGTTGCGGATAACATTTACAAATGGCTATTATAAAAGGGCCGGCACATGCGAGCTAATCGCATATGCCGGCCCTTTGTAAACCCTGCATATGCAGGGGAGGAGGGGGCAAGTTCTAATACATATCATCCGCATCCAAGCTAAGATAAATCACACCATGTTGCGAATAGGCGCTACCCATTCCAAACACATCCCTAAAGAATAAAATCGGTACGAACACATTGCCATAAAAACCAACAGAAGGCTGGTTCAACGTTACAGTCTCGCCGTTTAGAATAAAATCGTACTCGCCTAGGATAAAGCTGATGGTACCGTTAATGCCTTCCAGTGTTACTGCGTTATCATTCCAGTCAATATCGGTATCGGTGTTTGTAAGATACAGTGCCACTGGGGCAAGCTCCACATGGGTCGGGAATATGGCATCCTCGCCAACAAAAATTGCCATGGGGCCCGGGAATGGCACGCCGTTTATTACAACATCGTAGTGGGGGTCGGCAGCGTCAACTCCGAGGTAGTAGTCGTCTAAATATGCGGGGCCGGTTGTGATTTGCTCAAACAGCACAATTATTTGCTCTGGCAGGGCTTGGGGGGGCAGGCTTCTGGTTGTAATATAATATGTCACAACCAACATACGGCCCTCAAGTTCGCCATCAAAAACTTCGCCGTCTTGTAGAGTGATGTTAGTATCGTCGCCAATATTAACTACTAGTTGGCCGTCTGCGCTAATAAGCTGGCCTTCGTAATGCTCGTAAAAGCGGTCAACTGTGATAAAGGGCAGGCCGTGCTCGTCATAAAAGTCGTGGTTTACTATAACACTTGCAGGATGTTGCGGCGGATAAATGCTGAGCATAAACATTTCCATTACATGGAATCCGGTAATTGTGTCGCCAACTGCAGGTGCGCTACCCAAAAACAGGGTGTTGCTCCACTCGTTTGATGTGAAGTTGGTTGTGCCATTTTCGCCTACTATTGTAATAGTAAGCCCCCACTCGTTGTCTTCGATGTTTGTAACTTCACCCGTTATTTGGCCAAAGTTTGGCATGTCATAAATTTCGTCGGCGGCGTCGTAGCTATTGTCCAGGGCATATTGTTCTTCATCAGTAAACTCATGGTCTTCGCCAGAGTCCTCTAGAAATACAATATCGTCTTCTGGTGCCATAAGCGGTGCAACTTCGTCACTGCATGCGGCCAGTGCAAACATTAGTGCTGTTGCCATTATGGTCATGCTTACATACTTGATAAATTTTTTCATTTTATTCACCTCTTAATATTATGTGTCCCTAAATGGTAGTTTGTGTTTGTGCGAAACCTTGCGGGCCCCTGCGAAGTATTTCACACCCTTTCGACCCATAAAACGCTGGCTTAATTTATTTGTTCCCACAGGTTGATAAAATTAGTCTTGTGCATAAAAAAACAGCGCCACCAAGTGACGCTGCCTTTAAGGGGGTATAGCGGAAGCCAGACTTGAACTGGCGACCGCGCGGGTATGAACCGCGTGCTCTAGCCAACTGAGCTATTCCGCCATAAAACTAATGCCCCACAAGGG
>Ga0123355_10020146_pt1 | contig 10641 bp, 8 predicted proteins | sample TergutEmb28metaG_3_FD_89872 | JGI IMG/M metagenome (GOLD analysis project Ga0123355, IMG submission 89872) | Embiratermes neotenicus P1 segment gut microbial communities from Petit-Saut dam, French Guiana - Emb289 P1 | ecosystem: Host-associated > Arthropoda: Insects > Digestive system > Gut ... | reverse complement strand
GTGCAGCACTTAATATTAAGCGGATTTATGACTTGATTCCTAGCGAGCTAAACAGTCAGAATAAGAGATTTTCATTTAAAAGTATTGGTGAAAGTGCGCGCTTTGATAGATACCAAAACAATTTCCTTTGGCTAATCAATGCTGGGGTTGCTCTGCCTGCTTATGCGGTAAGTTCACCAGCCTATCCCTTAAAGCTTTCACTTTCACCCAATTTGTTCAAGTTGTTCATGATGGATGTTGGCTTACTGACAAGCACTTTCATGCGAGGAACATCATTAGAAATCCTAAACAAGGATGTTTCTATCAACTATGGCTCTATTTATGAAAACGCTGTGGCACAAGAATTGCGCGCGCAAGGCTTTGATCTGTATTACTACAACAGTAAAAGATTTGGAGAGCTAGATTTTTTAGTTGAGTCTGCAGAGGGACTAGTGTTTCCTCTTGAGGTCAAATCAGGAAAGGGCTACAAGCGTCATAAAGCCCTCTCCAATGTTCTTGGTGTTCAAAATTATGACTTATCGTTAGGCTATGTGCTTTGCGAGAGCAATCTGAGGGTTGAAGGAAAGGTTTGCTACCTTCCCATCTATCTTACGATGTATTTTAATGGCAAAGCTTAGCTGTTTGCGCCTGATAGCGCACACCAGACACCATATTCTGTCCTATAATCCCTAATATCTGTGCAATGAGGAGAAAAAAGAATGGCCGTCGCAGGGAAGAAGGGGGAAGACCTGCGACGGCGTGAAGGGAAGTAATAGAACGCTATATATCATATCATTGATCACAATTAAAGTCAAACTTTCTAGTCTCAATTAGGGGCAAATTGAAGAAAATTCACACTTTCTTAATCTGCATATGAATTTTGCACATATTAGTTTCACACCGCCTTGATCTTGCAAAGAAACAATCTCAGATTCACTCTGTTTTCACGCGCAAAAATCTATACTGTTTCGGTATAATGAAGTTCGCGAATATGCTGAGAGGACTTGGACGGCGACATACTGCCAACCTGGTCAGGATCGAAAGATAGCAGCCATACGTGGTCACTGTCGAGCGTTCAAGTCCACTCAGCATATTTGTTTTTGGACAACCTTTCTAAGAATAATGAAGGATTCTACTAAGTGAGCCATCAGTCGCTTTACCGCAAGTACAGACCGACCACCTTTGAGGCTGTAGTCGGTCAAAGTCATATCGAACGAACCCTAAGAAATGCGGTTGCAACTGACACTGTCGCACACGCCTACCTTTTTTCTGGCCCGCGCGGGACAGGCAAGACTACCACAGCGCGTATACTGGCAGCTGCCCTGGTTTGCGGACACACAAAAGCAGGAGAACCGGATGGTAGCTGTGATCAATGCCAACAGATAAGCGAAGGCAGACATCCTGACATTATCGAACTAGATGCAGCATCACAAACAGGTGTCGACAATGTTCGCGAAGAAATTATCAACAACATGCACCTTGCTACGGTATATGGCAAATCAAAGGTGTACATTATCGACGAAGTTCACATGTTGTCAAAAGGGGCATTTAATGCTCTGTTAAAGACTCTTGAAGAGCCTCCGTCGCAGGTTATTTTTATTCTTTGTACTACTGACCCTCAGAAGGTCTTAAGTACCGTTCGCAGTCGCTGCCAAGAATTCGATTTCCACCCCATAGCAGTAGACGATATTGCAGGCAGACTACGCTTTATCGCAGAAGCTGAAGAGGTTAAAGCTGATCCAGCAGCACTTGAGCTAATCGCCCGCCATGCCGAAGGCGGCATGCGTGATGCTATCACCCTGTTCGAGCGAATGATTGCTTACAGTGGTGGAGACATCCAAGTTAGCGATGTTGAGAAATCGATGGGTGGCGTTAGCGGGGACTCTTTGGCAAGTCTCATGTTCATCCTAGCAAAGCGCGACACGCCTGCCTGTTTTGCCTGGGTGGAAGAACAGGTGACAACAGGCACTGACTTAATCGAGGCGACGCGTGCCTTGCTTGATTATGCGCGTGATGTCTATGTAACCAGTGTTTTGGGCTCAGAGGCTGGTGGAGTTAACCGTAGCGCAGAAGAGATGAGCATCTTGACCGAGATCGCGAATATCTTTACCGGGCCTGAGCAATTAGAGCGCTTGCTTGACCTGCTCTTTGACTTGAGCGATAAACTGCGCTGGAGTACCGAGCCGCGTATATTGATTGAACTAACTTTGGCGCGAGCAACAAATTCTACAGGAGATACGAGTATCGAGGCTTTGGCAGAACGCGTTGAGCGCCTGGAGGCAGCTTTGGTCGGAGGAGGGCAGGCAGCTGCGCCTGCACAGACGACCACGACTGTTGTGCCGGCTACAACGGCACCCACTTCGCCTCCTGAATCAGTCCCACCCAAAACTGTGCCGACTCCCTCAGTGGAGGTAGCAGAGACAGTGGAGGAGCCAGCCCCTGCAGAAGTATCACCCTCTACAGAGCCTGCTCAATCTGAGGCGGCTACAGAGCCAGTGCCAGCCATAGTCGTAGAGCCGACGACAGAGGCTGCACCTGCACTACGCGATGATCTTGCCGTACTCAATCGCAATTGGAGCAGTATTCTCGAGCAAATTCGCGAACTCGAGCCATCACGCCTTCCTGTTTTTGTGAAGGCTCGACTAAAAGTGAATGTGCAGGATCAGTCACTTATCGTAGAGTTCCCGCAGGCTGACAACTTTTGGTACAAAAAGGCAAAACAAAGCGAAAACAGAGAACTTCTTAGCAAGGCTATTCAAGCTGTATTTGGGCGCGAGTTGAACTTCGTCATTGATCTGGGCACCTTTGAGTCCAGCCCGGCTATGGCTGCAGACTATGATCCTGGCTATGATTCTGCCTTGGCGATGGATGCTCCTCCCTATGAACAGACCTATGAGCAAGCTGAAGAGGGGCCAATTCCGGCAGCAGATCCAATGCCTGCGCCAGAGCCAGAGCCAATCACGCCACCCTCTATACTTGAGCCCAGTGCACCTTCAGAGGGACCGCATCCAGAAAGTGTGCTTGAGGTAGCGACTCTGCTTGATGAGATGGGCGCAACGATAATCAAGGAAACGAGCACCTAAGCCAACGAGTGAGTTAACAAGTGGGCCGGCAAACAACCTAGCGATTAAACTAGCAATTGACTTAAGTAAGTAGGCACAGTCGATATATGCAAAGGTATAAAACAAAACGGAAAGGGAACTTGTGAATATTCAGAAACTTATGAAACAAGCACAGCAGGCACAGGCACAGATGCACGCAGTTCAAGAGGAGCTAGCGAATCAAACTGTTGAGGCAAGTGCAGGTGGCGGCATGGTAAAAGTAGTCATGAGCTGCGACCGAAACCTAAAGTCGATAACAATTGATCCTGACGCTGTTGATCCTGAAGAGGTTGAACTGCTTGAAGACATGATTTTTGCCGCGGTGACTGAGGCTTCACGTAATGCAGAGGCAACCGCCCAGGCAAAAATGGATGAAGTCACGGGCGGACTCAACATCCCTGGAATGTAGCGAGCCTTCCCAGACTGACGTATCTTTATGCCCTATCCAGATGCCATACAAAATGCCCTCGATGAACTGGGAAGACTTCCCGGTATAGGCCCAAAGGGTGCGCAACGTATCACTTACTGGTTGCTTGCACGCAGTACAGAGGATGCCGCGCGTCTAACTGACAGCATCACGACACTTAAGGAAAGCATCAGCTTTTGTCCGCGGTGTTGGGATTTTGCTGAAAATGGTGAACAGTGCAAGATATGTGCTGATCCCAGACGTGACCCTAGCCTGCTGTGCGTGGTTGAAGAGCCCCGTGATGTCATGGCTATCGAGCGCACGGGTGAATTCCGCGGACGCTATCATGTATTGCATGGTTCAATTTCACCCATGGACGGAGTCGGACCAGACCAGCTACGCATACGTGAGCTGTTGGAACGTCTTGCAGGAACTGAAATCGAAGAAGTCATTTTGGCCACTAACCCCAATGTCGAAGGGGAAACGACGGCAGTCTTTCTGGCAAAGACAGTCAAGCAGATTGGCACTAAAGTAACAAGGCTCGCAAGTGGTCTGCCCGTCGGTGGCGACCTTGAATTCGCTGATGAACTTACCTTGGGCCGTGCGCTTGAAGCGCGCCGGGAATTATAAATCTTTGATTGCGATGCCTAGTATAGATGCCTAGTATAAGAGAGGTGAACACCATGAAATCAGACACTGTAACCGCCTTGATATTGGCTGCAGGCGCAGGTACGCGCATGAAATCTGACAAGCCAAAAGTTGTCCATAAAGTTCTTGATATCCCGATGATTCAACTTGTTGCAACTGCCGCAAAAGAGGCTGGCTGCGAACGTATTCTGACCATCGTAGGCTACAAGAAAGAACAGGTCTCTGCTGTATTGCCACAGACGGTAGAGTGCGTCCATCAACCAGAACAAAAAGGAACAGCGAACGCAGTTGTTGTCGCAGCAGATGCGCTTAAGGACAGCGATGGCTACCTACTGGTGATGTGTGGCGACATGCCTCTGCTGAGGCCAGAAACTTTGCGTCAACTGATTGATGTTTGTCGCAATCGTAGCATGGCAGTCCTCACTGCTCAGGTAGAAAATCCCAGTGGCTATGGCCGCATTGTTCGTGACGAAACGGGCAGTATTGCAGCAATCGTCGAAGACAAGGATGCGAGCTCTGCTGAACTTACAATTAACGAAATAAACACAGGCATCTACTGCTTTGCCCTAAAGGGATTATTTGATCGCCTGGCAAAAATTGACAATGACAATGCCCAGGGCGAATATTACCTGACTGACATGGTCAAGGTCTGCCGCGCTGAAGGGGAAGATGTCATTGGACTTCAGCTTGCCGAGGCCGAAGAAGCACACGGGGTAAACTCTCGCGCGCAACTTGCGCAGGCAGGAATGCTTTTGCAAAAGCGTATCAATGAAAGACTTATGGAAAAGGGCGTAAGTATTGTTGCCCCAGAGATGACTTGGATTTCACCTGATTGCGAGATTGACCATGATGTTGAAATTCTGCCCAATACAATTATTGCCTGTGGTACACGCATTAAGATGGGATCAACGATTGGTCCTAACTCACGTCTGTACGGGGCAAACATTGGCACTAATTGTTTGGTTGAAGAATCAGTCGTGAGAGAGTCAAGCATGGGGGATAACTGCACGATTGGACCCTATGCCTACATACGTCCCGAAGTAAAATTGGGTGATGGGGTAAAAATTGGCACCAGTGTAGAAATAAAGAAGTCAACTATTGATGATGGTAGTAAAGTGCCACATTTAAGCTATATTGGGGACGCAATTCTTGGCAAGAAAGTCAACGTTGGTGCAGGAACTATTACCTGCAATTATGACGGTGTGAAAAAAGCACAGACTGTCATTGATGACGGGGCGTTCATTGGTTCTGACACCATGCTTCTTGCGCCACTTACTATTGGGAAAAACTCTATTACTGCTGCCGGCAGCGCTATTGGCGATGACGTACCTGACGACTCCCTCGCCTTAGCGCGCACGCGCCAAGTCAACAAGGACGGTTGGGTCAAGCAGAATAGAGAAAACACATAAGAGAGAGAAAGGGTAGTACAAGATGTCACGAAAGATGATGGTCTTTTCTGGCACTTCTCATCCAGAACTTTCACAAGAGGTCGCAGGACTGCTGGGTGTAGAGTTGGGTCAAGTCACGATTGAGAAGTTTGCAAATCAAGAGATTTATGTGCGCTTTCGCGACAGTGTTCGCGGGGCAGAAGTCTTTTTGATTCAATCCCTCTGTGGCAACGTGAACGAAGCATTGATGGAGCTGCTCATTATGATTGATGCGGCAAAGCGTGCTAGTGCTGCAAGTATTTGTGTTGTTATCCCTCACTTTGCTTACGCGCGCCAGGACAAGAAAAGCGCTGCTCGTGAACCTATCTCTGCAAGACTTGTTGCTGATCTACTGACAGTTGCAGGTGCTACCCGCATTATTACTATGGATCTGCATCAGGGTCAGATACAAGGCTTTTTCAGCATGCCGGTAAATCACCTGACTGCCCTAGGAGTATTGTCAGATTATTTTGCGGGCCTTGATTTGGAAGACCCCGTTGTAGTGAGTCCTGACGTAGGTAGGGCAAAAGTTTGCAAGAAGCTTGCTGACATGTTGGGTGTGCCCCTTGCCATCATGCACAAAGGTCGTCCAGAACACAATGCAGCAGAAATCACGGCAGTTATTGGTGATGTTGAAGGTAAGACCTGCATTGTTACTGATGACATGATTGATACTGCAGGAACTATTACTGCAGGCGCGCAGGCGCTACTTGATAAGGGCGCAAAGGCCATATATCTAGGGGCAACCCACGGCATCCTTTCGCCCCCAGCGCGTGAGCGAATTCGTGATTCAGTGGTAGTAGAATGCGTTGTCACTAACACCATTGCCATTCCTGAAGATCGTACTTGTGATAAGTTGACTATTCTAAGTGTAGCCCCTATGTTTGCGGCAGCTATTCGAAATGTGTTTAATAATGGGTCTGTGTCAGACCTATTCGACCCCGATTTCGAATTCTAAGTTGTTTTTTCGTAAGAAAAATAAAGCAAAGACCAAACAGGAGCCTGCCGATTATTTGATAGTCGGGCTGGGTAATCCTGGGGCAAAGTACGCTCAAACACGCCACAATGTGGGCTTTATTGCTGTTGATGCGCTTGCAGAAGAACTAGGCGGTAACTACTGGAAAGATGAAGCAGGGGCACTGACCTGCAAAATTAAAACAGGCTGCCGGGGTAGTAAAGAAGTCGTGCTGGCTAAGCCTCAAACCTTCATGAACCTTTCAGGACCTTCCATCAAGAAGCTTTGCGACAAGTACGGAATCAACCCTGAAGAAAACCTTATCGTTATTGCAGATGAACTAGATATACCTGCAGGTGAACTTCGTCTTAAAAAAGGCGGCGGTCACGCAGGCCATAACGGACACCGCTCAACAATAGATGTCTTAGGAACGCGCGACTATCAGCGCGTCCGCGTTGGAATAGGGCGACCTCCGGGAAAAATGAGTGCGTCAGACTACGTATTAGCACCACTGCGCCCACAAGTCTACGAAGACCTTGTTGAAAGTGCTTTCCAGGCAGCAGAGCTCGTAAAATCTGAACTAGAAAAACCGTTATCCAATTAATGTCCAATTAAAATCGCCCCCATTATCTCCGCATAGAAGATAGAGGGGGCGATTACAATCCAGAACATCAAGATGGCTAAAGCGTAGTCATCTAAAAAGTCATCTTAGAAAGTCATCGGATTGCGGGGTTGTCCATTAACGCGTACCTCCCAGTGAAGGTGAGGACCTGTACTATTTCCCGTGCTTCCTACAGAGGCAATACGCTGCCCTGCGGTGACCTGCTGACCAACACTTACGCTGAAACCGCCTTGCAGATGAGCATAGAGGGTGGTTACACCATCACCATGGTCGATAATAACCGTATTTCCATAACCGCCACGCCAACCCGTTGAAATGACACGTCCGTCTCCTGCGGCAACTACCGCGGCACCATTAATGCCCGCGCCTGCAATATCTACACCAGAGTGGAATCTGCGTCCACCAAAAATGGGGTGAGTACGGTAGCCAAAGGGTGAAGTTACGCGGGTAAAGCCAGGCACAGGCCAGGTCATGCGACCTTGGAATACTCCGCCACCAGTACTGCCGCCCAGACCGCCCCCTGCTGAAAGTTGGCGTGTCAGCTGCGCCGCCATTGCTTCTTCTTCTTGGGCAAGTGCACGCAGGCGTGCTGCGTTTGCCTGAGTATCAGCAAGCATTCCCTGGCGGTCACGCTGCAGTCTAGTTGCGGTATCTGCAGCAGCTTGAGCGCGCTGTTGCAAGGTGCGCAATTCGGCTTCTGCAGCAGCAGCTTCTGATCTGCGCTCAGAAACTTCTACCAGTATGGAATCTAAACGATCTCGCTCACTATCAAGACGGCGTGATAGGCGCGTCAAATCAATCGAAATTCGGCTGTTGTGATCCAGCACCACCATGATGTTTTCTGCACGCGCAACCAGATCACCTAAGTCCTGTGCGCCAAAAAGCAAGGCAAGCAATTCATCGTCTTCTCCGCGGTAGGTGCTCACTGCGCGCGCATTAAGCAGCGTGCGTTGATGGGCGAGCTCTTCCTCAGTTTCTGCAATCTGGACAGTAAGGTCATCTATTTCAGATTGCAGCGAGTTAACCTGGTCGGTCAACACGGTGGTACGCGCAGTTGCGTCTTGTACCTGTGGGGCTAGCTCATCTGCTTCAGAAGTATAGCGTTCGATACTTGCATCGAGATCGCGGATTTCTCTCTGTAGAGTTTCTGCCCGTTCGTCTGCAGCCGCCGCCCGTTCACGAGCCTCCTGGGCACGGTCACGGTGTTCAGCAGCACTGCCAGTGGGGTTTGCGTAAGCGGCTTCAACTGCCATACCAAAGATGCCGCTCATCGAACAGACAAACAGAATGGCAATCATAAAGCTTGCAAGCGATACCCTAAGGTGACGCTTACAGCTTAACTGTTGACTGGCAGACATTTCAAAAGTGACACTGCTCACCGCAGAGGGGATTGCAGGTTTTGTGTTCGTGCATGAGTTATACTTCATAGTGCAGAAAATTATACGGAGCAGGCTTGCATATTACTACCGTTAGCTAAGCTAAGTTGCGTATTCGTAATGTTAGAAAGAGGGAGACGTTCTTCGTGCTCACATATACTTCAAATCGTACTCCTCAGATGAATGAGATTCTGCTAAAGCGCCAGCTTTCGGATGGAATCATCGAATTCACCGTCTATGAACCGCGTATTGCCGCAAAATGCCAGGCAGGCCAATTCTTCATGTTGCGTGCTTGCCCGCATGGTGAACGCGTCCCCTTTACTTTTAGCGACTGGTCACGTGAAGAGGGCTGGATTCGCTTTATCTTCATGGTCGTGGGCAAAACGACCTCTATGCTTGCTCAGCTTGAGGCGGGGGAGTATATCCAGGATCTGGCAGGTCCACTCGGGCGTCCCACTCTGCGTAGCCACGGCGCACGTCGCCCCAGCTGGGGAAATGACCTTGAAGGACTAAATCCCGGCGGAAGTATCGTTGTTGTTGGCGGTGGTGTGGGTACTGCTGTGGCATATCCCGTCGCCCGCGCCCTTTGCGAAGAGGGCTATAAGGTGCAGGTAATCATAGGTGCGCGCAGCAAAGACCTTTTGATACTGGAAGATGAACTGCAAGAATTACCCCTTGAGCAGCTGCTTATCGTAACTGACGATGGCAGTGTTGGGGAAAAGGGTCTTGTAACAGCGCCTTTAAAGAGGCTTTGTGAGACTCGCACCGTTGCTCATGCCATGATTGTGGGTCCTGCAATTATGATGAAGTTTGCATCTGCAACTGCCCTAGAGGCAGGGGTTCCCGCCACCGTTAGCTTGAACCCCTTGATGATAGATGGGACAGGCATGTGTGGTGCTTGCCGTGTCAGCATTGATGGGCAGACAAGGTTTGCCTGCGTTGACGGCCCTGATTTCTCTGCTGCAAGCGTTGACTGGGGAGAACTGATGTCACGCCAGCGATCTTACGTTGACGATGAACGTTTGTCACATGCACGCTGGCTACAAGAACGTGAAGAACGCCTGCATGTTGACTGCAACTGCTTTGATCATAAATCGATCTGGAGAAATGACCGAGCACAGCGCAGAGGGGAGGGCAGCAACAATGGATGAAAGGATGAATAAGTCGTCTGACGATCTATCTAACAGTCTGTCCAACAACCCGTCAACTGATCTAGTCACCGACCTACCTAATGATCTGCCTAGAACCTTGCCTGTCACACCTGCAGCACGGCCAACTAGACACAGACCTTCACGTGAGCCTCGCCACGCTATGGCAAACCAGCCTGCAGAGCAGCGAGTCGGCAACTTCAAGGAAGTTGCTTTGGGCTACACCATGGAGCAGGCACGGGCGGAGGCTCAGCGCTGCCTGCAGTGCAAAAATGCCCCCTGTGAATCGGGTTGTCCCGTAGAAGTCCGGATTAAAGACTTTATCGCAGCGATCATTGAAGATGATCTGCCACGTGCGATCGCGCTGCTTAAAGAACGCAATGCGCTACCTGCAGTTTGTGGCCGCGTTTGTCCGCAGGAAACGCAGTGTGAAATCAAATGCGTACTTGCCAGACGCGGTGAACCTGTTGCGATTGGTAGACTCGAACGTTTTCTAGCAGACTGGGATCGTACGCGCCCAACAAGCGAGCGCAACATGACAAAACTCCAACCCTGTAAGCACAGGCGCATAGCAATAGTTGGTTCAGGGCCAGCGGGGCTTGCCTGCGCAGGTGAGCTGTCACTACGTGGCTACTACGTTGAAGTCTTTGAATCGCTACATGCCCCTGGGGGCGTACTTGCTTATGGCATACCTGAGTTCCGTCTGCCCAACTACATCCTCGAAGATGAAGTTGAAGCTCTGCGCAAGGCACGTGTGACCTTCCACATGAATGCACCCATTGGATCTCTTGCCAGCTGTGAAGAGCTGCTAGAAGAGGGCTTTTCTGCGGTATTTATTGGGGTTGGTGCGGGACTGCCGCGTTTTATGGAAGTGCCGGGAGAAAACCTCAACGGGGTATATTCTGCGAATGAATTCCTCACGCGCGTTAACCTGATGCGTGCCTACGAATTTCCTGCCTGGGATACCCCTGTGCAGCGC
>Ga0123355_10020145_pt1 | contig 10641 bp, 5 predicted proteins | sample TergutEmb28metaG_3_FD_89872 | JGI IMG/M metagenome (GOLD analysis project Ga0123355, IMG submission 89872) | Embiratermes neotenicus P1 segment gut microbial communities from Petit-Saut dam, French Guiana - Emb289 P1 | ecosystem: Host-associated > Arthropoda: Insects > Digestive system > Gut ... | reverse complement strand
GCCCATCCAGTCTCCTGTACAATGGGCACCGGGTCTTTCCCGAGGGTAAAGTGCGGCCGGGGCGTGCTGCTGACCACTCACCCCCTTCTAGTGCCGCGGTCATGGAAGAGTAGAGCTATACCTCTACCCACCCTCTGGGCCGCACCGGGCCTGTAACGGGAAAACTTTAACTTTTTATTAAGCACCTAATACGAGGTTTTTATTACAAAATTTATGTGTGTTTTGCCTTCCAGCATATTTTAAAAGTGAACTCCAAAAGAAGAATTACCATCGCATCCATCAGCTATAGTTTATTCATAACACAAATTTTATAATGCTACGTTTGTCCCAGTCATTAGTGTCATTTGTTTTAGTTCGATTATGCGTCTGTTTCACCGAATGAACAAATCATACAAGCTCATTTTGTGCCAGTGTAGCCGTTTCTATATTAGACGTTATTTTTAAAAACACCACCCATTAGCACAAGAATATTATTTCAGCTGACAAATCGCTGCCCTCTAAATGTTATTCGTGAAAGCAGGTAAAGCAGCTCTCGCTGCTTTTCCAATCTGCCGTGATCCAGAACCCAGGCGTTTGTATTTCATATACTGCAGCGTTTACTTCTCTCACCGCCATATTCAAAATAGGTGCTGGGAATATTTTCCTTCGGCTCGCAGACGCGCGTCAAATCTAACAAACAAAGTGATTTCATGTTTTGTTGACCGCGCATCTAGATATAATCGTGTAAAGAAGAACCAACTTATATGCAACTTATCCTTAGTATATTTCGTCCATCTCTACATGTATCGGGCGTATCTAGGCCCATCATCACGAGGTACAGCCGTATGTATACAACAGTTGGTACTAAGTGCCAAATCCAAACAGGACAACAGACAGTCATCTAAAAAGAATAATAAGTACCAACTGTTGTATACATACAGTTTTACCTCCTGATGATGGGCCTAGATACGCTCGAAACATGCAGAGGTGGACTAAATACAAGTATACCAAGAATAAGATGTGCATCAAGTTGGTTTTTCTTTGCGCGAAACAACGTGATAATTGCACTTCAACGCTTCGAACGTTTAGCGAGCCGGCAAGAAGTGCCAAACGACAGCTCTCAGACACAGTAACGTAGGCACAGTTTTCCCTGCATAGTGTCTGCTTGTGATAAACACGAATAGTTGGTTGTAACTGTTTACAGAAGGCGGTGTGAGTTTGTTCTACTGACCGTCTTAAAATTATGTTGGAGGAATCTTTTACTTGGAATTCCAACAGAGATCTTGGCTCAGTGTAATCATCTTAAAAGTAAACATCTAAATACTCTTACATGTAATGTAACTCGATATCATTCAATAGTATTTCTTTTGATTTTCATTCTTAACTCTTAGTTATATATATATATATGTGTGTGTGTGTGTGTGTGTGTGTGTGTGTAGTGACAAATTCCACTTCCAATTCGTCTTTAAATTTTCTATTGTTATTTATTATATTATATTGGGTGGATGTCCATATATTGTAAGGTGTGTTGTAATATGTAAATTGTAAACTGTAAGTGACGCGTCCAGTGTTACATGTGTGACTGAGTGGCTGAACAAATAAGCCAGACCAAACCAAACCATTAAACCCATTGCTTGTATGAAAGATAACATACTCGTAACATGGGCGTGTTACGGTAATCGATGCAATAGTTTTGGAACTGTGTCTTTTTGCACCAGGTATGGACTGCCGGAGCCTATCTACGTAAATCTAGTGCGAGATCCCATTGAGAGGGTCATATCGTGGTACTACTATGTCCGCGCGCCATGGTATTATGTGGAGCGCAAACAGGCCTTCCCGGACATTCCATTGCCAGACCCTCATTGGCTAAAGAAGGTGAGTGTTACTTGTCCATGCCAGTGAGAATTACAAGCATCGGTTTGTCTAACCGTTGCATAATTCCAGCCCGCATCAGTGGTCATTGCTATAGTCTCTACAAAATTAAGCATGTAAGCGAGATATTGTGGGTTTTCTCCAGTGGTATCAGAGAGCGGTGGTAAGCTCCGCGTAAGGCCTGCTTCACTCCACGGTGTTAACAGCTGGTTTCTGTTGGAGAGGTAATGAATATTTACCCTGCCGTCAATCGAACCCCAGTCTCTAGGGCAGCATCAGTGAATATTCATTCACTCCGTAATGTGTCTTTACGACCGGTTCATGATCTATTGGAAAGCGAGGTCTTCACAGAGTGCGATCTGGTGCTTCCTTTGTCAATTTCCAGTACCCTCTCGTTTTCGTAAGGTCTCCCATTGGCTGTTTTGGTCTTCTTCCTCATCTTCTCTTCCATTTCTATCCTTCCCTCTGTCTTTCCCTCGATGAAGTATTTACAAGGCAAAATGTGACCAATCCAGTTAACCTTTCTTCTTTTTATTGTACGTAGGATATTCCTTTCCTCTTTGACTCTTTTTAATAGTTCATTTTTCACACAACTGGTAGAAATTATCTTCTCCATCTCCTACTTATATAACATTTCAAAATTTTCCAGTATTTCTGACATAATTTCCAAAGTGTCCACGTTTCAGCAGCATAAAAAGCTATGTTCCAAATGTAGCACTCGCCAAGTTTCTTCCCTAAATGTAAGTACAATCTGCTAGTGAAGAGTCTCCTCCTTGTTAAATGCTGCTTCTGCCATGGCAATCCTGGATTTAATTTCGCGTGTAAATTTGTATCATTTGATATCATGCTACTCATATAGGTGAAATGTTCCACATTCTTCAGTTATTGTGGAATTATCATAACCTGCATTTGGAATGGTTGCCTTGAGATTCTAATTATGTTAGATTTTTTTCACAATCACTTCCATTTCATCTGATTTTCGAAGCTTGGTTTTCGGTTTTTTAGCATTTCTTGTTTTTTGGTGATAAGCGAGGAGCTGGCCCGCTGAATCGAACCCCAACTTGGAGGACCAGGTGATTTTTGGTCAAGGTTTTCTTCCTCTAGCTCTTGATAAATCAATATCAAATTCCCGGGCAACATTGCTAGTTTTGGTACACCCCTGTTTCCCCAGTACCTACCTTATCTGGTGAGCGTTCCCCCATCCGCCACATGGGGAGGCACCTGATGGGAGACTAGCAACTTCACTTCCAGAGAGAAGGAAAAGAGGACGTCCAAGAAAAACGTGGATGGAAGGAGTACAAGCAGCCATGACAACAAGAAATTTAGAACTAGATCAATGGAGAAACAGAGAGGAATGGCGTTTGGTTTCCGAAAGACAGCGACAGCTGTTAAAAAACCGGACAGACAGATAGACTTCCATTCCATAGCATCTTCCAATTTCAGTTATTCTGTCAGTCATATCATATAGTACCGTTTCTTTTCAGTGAGTATAATGACAGTTAATCCATGCTAATTAATTCAGTTTAACAAACAATAATAATAAGACATAGTATATAAAAATAATAAACTATAATGACAGAAACACCATAACTAGCACCTCACTCATTCGCCGGCATCGATCATGTGTTGCAGGACTTCGAGACCTGTGTGTTACAAGGGGACCGCGAGTGCAGATATGTGGAGGGAGAATCACACGAGGGGATCGGAGACCACCGACGGCAGTCTCTCTTCTTTTGCGGTCACAGTGATTTCTGCACGTACGTAAAACGTCACGAATTTACGAAGGAGTTCGAGTTCAGTGATTGCAGTGCTATTATTGAACCAAGTTTCGGCTGTAAGAAATAAGGTCCTCACAGGGAGAATATGAAAGTCTGGTATGTGACTCCGTGTAATCTGGTAGACATCTACAAATGTTTAAAAGCAACAAACCCGCAATATTCATATACAAGGTGAAGGTAAAGCAATCCCCGTACAGGCCTGGACAGGCCCTGAGGGTTCCAGGAGGTTGAGGGTTCTAGATCTCAAGACAATCGAACCATCAAGGTGGCAGGGTTGTCAGCCCTACGCATCGGCCGCTTTTAACCCCCAAGAAATACGCCTAGTACTCATTTCTGTTAGAGGCTGAGTCAACCCCCGGGCCATAGTGCGGCGGGAAGGATTATGTTAATAAAAAATTTCCAATGACACCATCTAGAATCGAGCCCGCGAACTTCTGGTTTGTAGCCCAGTGCCTCAACCAATTGCGCCACCGTGTGCCCCCTTCATATACAACGTATTATTCTGAATATCATTTTCCCTGAAACTTTGGTAAATTTATAACAGAAATCGCGGCATCGTACACCAGAAAACAATTTTCTTTAGTTTTTGTTTTCTTCTATTTTCAATTAATGTCAAGAGGCAGGAAGTTGCATAGGTTAGGTTAGGTTAGGTTAGGTTATGTTAGGTTAGATTAGGTTAGGTTAGGTTAGGTTAGGTTAGGTTAGGTTAGGTTGCATAGGATAGGTCTCTGTTCTTGTTGACGTACATTGACATAATTTCCTTCAAATCACTTTGTCATCGAATTTCAAATGCGGTGGGTGTGATTCCCCTTAACTGCGTTGTTAGAATGCACAAGTTAGTACGTCGCAATGTATAGTAAAACATCACAATTAGGCGCTAGAAAACACGCGACAGGAAGCGACGAAATCCAACTTAAGCTGGTATCTCAGCACTTGTCTGGAAGGACTATGAGATACTGAAAAATTACATCAGTTAGTTTTTTTAATGAAGTCATCCCGTTGTGTACTGATTCTATATATCCACTTTATTAATATACATTTTCGTCAACACAACTATATAATAATGGCATGAGTTAAAGCTAACGCGACATGTTTCGACTTAAAAAGTCATCCTCAGGCTAAGCTAAGAACCATGAAGTTCTTTACAGTGTGGTTGCGTGCATTTGGGATCCCACATGGCTTACAATTGTTGCTGTGATTCGTATCATGTACCTAACTTGATTTATATCTATTATACTATTGTAATTAGATCAGCGAACAACGACTCCAAGAAATAGCACACGTTACTTGACCCTAATGTAATTACAATAGTATAACAGATATACATCAAGTTAGGTACATGATACGAATCACACCAAAAATTGTAAGCCATCTGGGATCCCAAATGCCCGTAACCACACTGTAAAGAACTTCATGGTTCTTAGCTTAGCCTGATGATGACTTTTTAAGTCGAAACATGTCGCGTTAGCTTTAACTCATGCCTTTATTATATAGTTGTGTTGACGGAAATATATATTAATAAAGTGAATATATACATCAGTTAGGTTGGCTAAACTGTGATCCTGGAGTCGAACACGGCATATTTCAATTAATTTCGTAGTTGCCGTGATGACGGAGGCAGTGGTTTCTTCAGAAACTGTTGTAACTACGTTAACAATTACATGGCGTCATAATCCGCACAAACAAGAGGTTAATTTTCATTTCTGTGAAAATATTATATGTCAGCTTCTCCTTCAGCTGTACCTTATAGTGCATGATACAAACTTTGTAACAAGGATATCATCTGCAATAATTTCAGGCCCTTCAACACAATCGGGGCCCTTCAAAGAGCCAAGAAATCTGTGGAACGCCATTACGCTGTGGTTGGCGTGCTGGAAGACCTCAACTCTACCCTTACTGTGCTTGAAAACTACATCCCTCTCTTCTTCAGAGGGGCCACACAGGTTTACTGGGGTATGTAGTTAATCTTCACCTGTCAATAGCTTCTTGTCGCCAGAAGTCTGAGTCTAGTTGCAATTTATTCACAGCCTCCACACTCTACTAGATTCATAGTTCGTTCTTGCAGCCTCAGTGAAGGCGACGAAAGATGGTAAGGGCGGAGAGCCATTTATTTATGCCTCTAAGGAAAGTGCGGCTACAAATGCACCTATTGCCACGACACTCACTGTCGCTAAGTATTCTTTTGTGGACATTTCCTTTTCCGAATTTCATCAACATTCAGGTAATTGTAGAAAATACATGTAAAATGTCTTTTCGAGGTTACATAAAGTAAAGCCTTTACTTCACCGATTTTCAAGAAATTCGAATTTGTTTAAAGGCATTACGTGGAGATCTCATGTATCAAATTTCACCCAAATCGGTAAATAAATGTGGAAAGTACAGGTATAATTTCATGTAAGCCCTTAAGACAGTGTGACTATAACTCAGCCTAGTTTTACGAACCCCACACTTGTTCGATTACTTTATAAAAAGCTAACATACACATTTTCATGAAAATCCGACAAAAGGTTTAGTCGCCTGTACTAAGCCACAAAGAGGCGACGGAGGAAATACGCGGACGGACATGGTCTCCACATTAGGCGTTCTGTTTTACTTCGCAAAGAATGGCTAAAAAGAAATTAAATTTGTGCGTAGTTTAAAGTAATTTTAAAACTCCAAATTCCTGTGCTGTAGTCCGACCACTTAAAGACATGGTGAGGGCGTATCCTATATGGTTGGCATACCTTTCATATTGATTCTGTGTTCTAAAACAGATGAGGTGGATCGGTTCACAAGAATCAACAGGAACCTGTTCAAACCTCCTGTACGTGAAGAAGTGAAAGATATAGTGCGGCAGAACTTCACGCGAGAGATAGAATTCTACCAGTTCTGCCGCCAGCGCCTACACCGGCAACTCTTAGCACTACGACTGCCGTCTGTGCACAGCGGGGCGTGACGAACTGCTGTAGCGAGCACTGGGTAAAGGAATTTCTCGCTAGGTGGTAGCATGACCACTTGGAACAAAGGAGGCAATTTACCAAAACATGAGTCAGACAAATAGACTTTACTTAATTCGTGCGGCCAGTTTCATTACATTAGGTCTCCACACCGTGTTGGAGTTGGTTTTATGGAAAAGATGGCTCTGACACAAAATGTAAGTTACATTTTTTTGTAACTACCATTACAGTATTCTTGTGTAATACCCTATGCAGCCCTCAGTTTCAGTCATGCTGCTACCAAAAGGTACTTAGACCTTCTGTTGGCTAAAGAATTTATAGAGAGACAGCAGAAAAAGCACAACGATTAGTTGGTCTCTTAAGCCCTTTGAACGGATGTTTAAAATGACATTACTTATCCAGATATTCAGTTCTGCCCTTTCAGTTATTGGAAAGTTATGTTATGCTTGTATTTTGCATTTCATTAAAGTCGTTGTGCAGCAATATCCACAGGACTTTCATAAGATATTCCACTTAATAAAGAAGTCAAGATGTTACAAGTATAAACCGTATTGAATTTCAACACTTCTCTGCTTCTCATCATGGGCTCAGAGATCTCTTATTGCTACATATCTAAAAACAAGGCTAAGGATTCTTGAAAACAACTGGAAGTAAGAGGGTTAGAAAACATTGTTAAACTTCCCTGTCTCATAATATACTCTACTGATAATGATATACAAAATATCTTTAAGACTACATATCAAAAGTGTAATAAATGCTGTTAACATACGACATCAAATAATTTTCCTTGCAATGTAGTTTTTTCTTAAGATCAAATTGTTTTAAAGTACAAAACTGTTATTTCTTGCACCAAACGCACATAACTGTCTTGGCCACATGTGGACAGGCTTTTAAGAACCATTCATTATTATAAAAGAATTGAACAAACCAGTTCATGCTTTACTTCCATGACAACTCCATTAGAAGTCTGTAACAATTAAAAGTGTGTTTTTTTATAGTTTAAGGAAGAACGTACTTAAAATTATCAATGATCTTTTTTTATATAATTTGAGAAAGTTACACTTGAATATATTTTCAAATAATAATTTGCCTGAATAACAAACATATCAGTTCGCAGTTAGCAATATACATCTGCCAGACTGTGGTTGAAAGTCTCCATATTTGTTATATGATTTGTGTGATTGGAAGGGCTGCTATTACAGTAAACCTCCATAGATGTTCCAGGAAAAATATTCAAAAAAAGATGTATATATTTAATAACTTTCTACTTTAGAACTGTAGATACAACAGTGAGATCCCTGAAAGTTATCAAATCTTGAGGGAAAGGTAGACATATTGGACTACTGGCTGGAGAAAACTTTCCCTTCACCCACCCACCCTTGCCCTTTCACTCTGATGTCGCTGATCATACAATACATCTCAGACATGAAGCGTTAGTTCTGTTATGGCTCTTAGAACAGCACAATAATTATTGGGTCTTCATTTATGACTCTGCTGCAACTTTCCTTTTTTTTGCCAACCTGCATCCATCTGTGTCCATTGTGTAATAACAACTACATGTGCCTGAGTCAAATGGTGAAGTCTGGCTTTATTCTGGGACAAATATTTTCAATTCACCAACAATCCAGATAACGAAATCTTATACTTGTCTTTGTGAAATGTGTAACGTAATTCCTGTACTGACCATAAAACTGTGTTTCCATAATCCTCCCAGGTTTCCTTCTTACTGTTAGAAATACGTTTGTGTTTCGGTACTACACTATGTTCAGCTGCCTGTCTTCATACAAAATAGTAATCATTCAGCCTCTTCCTACACAAAAAAATTTCTTCAGTGATTTTGATGTTCAGGTGACCGTGCATCATGATAAATTCTTATAATAAAACCAACTAGCTGCACTAATTTCTCAAATTTATTTTTGGAATAAAACTCTATATGTTTCAGACATTTCCTCTGTCCATCATCAGAAGTTTTGCACTGTAAACACAGCAATGTCATACAGGTTTGCTGACAGCTTGCGAGCAGGATCAGGACAGAACTCCTACTTGTTATCCCATTGATCTTTTTTTGTCTTTAGTGTGTAAGATTACATTTCCACATTATCTTCGGCTACATATCTTCACCTGCTTACAGATCTGACCATCTCTTCCTACATACATTAATCTCTTCCACTGCAGTATCAAGCTTAAGTTATCCAGATACTTCAGGATTTATTATATACACATATATACATTTCTAATAGTTTCAATAACCTCTCTTAAGTCCCAGAATAAAATATTCATCTCACTCGTACCAGTAACACTTTGCTGCACTAACAGTTTAAAATCTGTAGTTGTATGTGCTAAGAATCCGGGATTTCACACATGAAATGGTAACATATGTAGGCAATCAAAAGAATAAGTAAGTTACTAGTCATTACAGGTCAGGTACATGTTCAATGGCAGATCAAGCGTTTCCATGTAACTGATGCCATTATTTCTCTGTAAGGCATGAATAGTATTATAAGCGGCATCTTAGTGTTATCTCCTGCCTGAATGACCAGTTTGTATATAAGACTGTATTTTATACAAAAACTGGTAGAGCTGTGTAAATGTGTGTCAGTGTATCTGTGTTGTACAAAGAATGAAATGAATGAGAGATATCCAAAAAATGTTGTATTATCTTTTATAATATAATAAAATGTTTTCAGTTTTAAAATTTCTTGTTATTTATGTATCTTTGTACCCAAGTGCTGGCAACTCCAAGATTTGATTCTATAAAGCAGTTTGTACAAGTTTCCACAGTAAATTTAGAGCACAAAATAAAAAATCTGACCTTTACCTGCTTTCTAAACACAAAATTCTTGAAATTAAATAGTGAAAAGATGGTGTCCCTTTACTTTTCTCAGCACTTCCTTGAGGGCAGAACACATTTTGGTTGTCTGAGAACAACATGATGTCTAAGATAAATAAAAAAATTGGCTAAATTTTGATTGATATTATTGATGAAACAAAAACTTCAAATTAGAGAAAATACCAAGTTATGGTAACTTGTGTTCTCTTCAGTTGCTGTAGATTATGTTTATTCAGTTCAGAAAGAATTATGAAACAATGAAACTCTTTTATAAACTTGATAGGACCCAGTGAGTGGCTGCAGCCACACCACCACCAAAACATGTCAGAGCTTCTTTAATGTAAATTTTAATATTGTTTTTAAGACAACTCACTAGTGCATCAGTTGGTGAATAAATAAAACTTTGATAATATGAAGTTGCATGGTCGGAATTTGAAAACAAAATTCTTTGTTCAAGCAGTTGACAATGAGTGGCGAAACTCAGGTAAGCAAATAATGCTACATGAAAGATTGTGACATTTGAAGGAAACGATGAAGTGAAATGCTTCTTTTCTGAGAGGAATGTTCTCTGTCAGTGAAGGAGATAGAATTAAATGATGAGTTGAACTGATGAATTGGAAAGTATATGGAAGGAACTTGTACTGATCTAATCGAGGTATTGGGGTACTTGCTGACCCTACAGGTATTCACTGGAGGCGCCTTCTGTTCACAAGTCTAGAGTATCATCACTACACCCTCTTAATTTATGATAAATATTTATACGTGAATATAGCATTGAAAAGATCTGATATGAATGATTTTTAGGCTTCTGCTGCTGGGCAAATGAGATTTTTACTCTTCTGCGATGTTACGCAGCGTAGATTGGTAGTTAGTTTCGGGACAAGTTAACGGTCCCATCCTCGGGGTCTGCTTGATCCTTAACGATAGGAGCAATCGGTTATCCCGAAATGTCAGTAAATTACTACCAATCTGCGCTGCGTAACGTCCCAGAAGACGAAAAATCTCAAGCTCCGATATATACAGTATCTTGAGGGTTGTTTGACCGTGCATCTTCCTCGTGAAATAAAGTGAAATGCCAGCTTGATGCAACTAGGTAATTTCATTAATGTATTCTTAGCTCGATATGTTTCGGGTACATATGCCCATCATCAGGAACATTACATGTTGAGTTGCAGCATATGGTTTCCTGCACCGAGTTTTTGGATGGTTGGTGGTCTTGAGAGCCGCTGTGTAGGTCGTGTGTACG
>Ga0123355_10020144_pt1 | contig 10641 bp, 11 predicted proteins | sample TergutEmb28metaG_3_FD_89872 | JGI IMG/M metagenome (GOLD analysis project Ga0123355, IMG submission 89872) | Embiratermes neotenicus P1 segment gut microbial communities from Petit-Saut dam, French Guiana - Emb289 P1 | ecosystem: Host-associated > Arthropoda: Insects > Digestive system > Gut ... | reverse complement strand
TTTCGGGGTACGTGACATTACTTTAGACAAGTTTGCGAACTTTGCAGTTGAAAAGCGACAGGTGTGATCTAAATATGAGGATCGTTTGACTCTCGCTTTGGATGCGTGAATAATTCAGGGTAAATATTGATTATCTATTTCCGGTTTGGTATACTAAAATAGTTATAATACTAATCCTCGCTTAAAAGTGTATTAGGTGCGTAATAGTAACAACACATATGCATGAAAGGACAATATCATTATGAAAATTCTTTTTATTGGTGGAACAGGCATTATCAGTACTGCAATATCAAAAAAACTACTCGAAAGCGGTGAACATGAGCTTTATATCATAAACCGCGGCAATCGCAATGATTGTTTACCAGATGGTTACAAATCTATTGTTTGTGATATAAATGATGAAGCTGAGGCATCAAAACTCCTTGCTGACATGGAATTTGATGTTGTTGCAGATTTCATAGCGTTTGTCCCCTCACAACTCGAAAGAGATTATAGACTCTTTGCCGGTAAAACCAAACAGTTCATATTCATCAGTTCTGCATCTGCATACCAAAAACCACTTTCTGATTATAGAATTACCGAGGGTACTCCTCTTTCAAATCCGTACTGGAAATACTCACGTGATAAAATAGCATGCGAAGACTACTTGATGAAAATGTACCGCGACGAAGGTTTTCCCGTAACAATTGTACGCCCAAGTCATACATATGACGAAAGAAGTATACCTTTGGGTGTACATGGAGATAACGGCAGTTGGCAAATTGCCAAACGTATGCTTGAAGGTAAACCGGTTATCATTCATGGAGATGGCACAAGTCTTTGGACGATGACGCATAATTCCGATTTTGCTGATGGATTTATTGGGCTTTTAGGAAACATTCATGCTATAGGTGAGTCTGTTCAGATAACATCTGATGAATCACTAACATGGAATCAAATCTATCATTCAATTGCAAATGCTCTAGGCGTCGAGTTGAAGCCATACTATGTCCCATCAGATTTTCTCGCAAAGTGCTCAACGTATGATTTCACAGGGGGGCTAATAGGAGATAAAGCAAATTCAGTTGTTTTCGACAATGCCAAACTTAAGCGTCTTGTACCGGGGTTTAACGCTAAAATAAGATATGATCAAGGTGTTAAAATGACAATCGATAATGTCCTCGCGAACAAATCGCTTCAAAAGGAAGATCAGGAATTCGACTCATGGTGCGATAAAGTAATCACTGCCATGGAAAAAGCAATCAACTTGGGAGAGTAATTACAATGCAACAAAATCAAAACAACACACAAACTGCCGAGAAGCCAAAGGTGGCTGTTATCGTAACAGGTGGCACAATTTTAAGTACATATAATCCGGAAACCAAACAAATCAAATTAGATAAAACCGGAGAACAGCTTCTTTCTGAACTACCTGCCTTGAAAGATCGATATAGCATAGAACTGATCGAGTTTTCTAATATCCCCAGTCCACATTTTACTCCACAAATTATTTTGGAACTTGTTGACAAAATTGAAGAAATGATTCGTCGCACAGATATATGTGGTGTTGTTGTCTTACAAGGCACAGACACACTTGAAGAAGTTTCTTATCTCTGCTATTTACTAGCCAAAGCTGATAAACCTGTCGTGTTCACAGGCTCAATGAAAAGTATGCATGAATTATATGCTGACTCTTTGGGCAATCTGTATGGTGCTTTTTTTGTCGCTGCAAGTGAACAAGCCCGAAATCGCGGTGTTATGGTATATTTTAATCAAAACATCCTATCACCACGATATGTCGTGAAGACAAATGCAAATAATGTTGCATCTTTCCAAGCACCTGAAACGGGTCCGATGGGTGCAGTAGCAAATGAACAGATATATTTTTACCATCCGCACTCAGGTCAGTCGCATTATGATAGGTCTGACAAAATAACAGCAAATGTCCAGCTCATCAAAGCTTCATTCAACGCAGATGATTTACTTCTTCGAGCCTGCATAGATCAAAAGGTAGATGGTATTGTCATAGAAGGACTTGGGGCAGGAAATGTTCCACCGTCGTTCATCCCGGCAATACAAGAGGCAATCGAGTTGAAAATCCCTGTTGTAGTGGTAAGTCGCTGCATCGGAGGTTTTGCAGCTACCGCGTACGATTATCATGGAGGTGGTGCGCATCTAAAAAGGCTGGGTGTCATAAGTGGACAAAACCTTGGTGGTGTGCGAGCGCGACTCAAGCTTATGGTACTACTCAGCAAAAGTAATGATTTAGAGTATATTAAACAAGAGTTCGGCGAAAACGAATGCGAAGTTAGATAAATAAGTGTGGGAGGATATTTCATGGAATATGTAAAATTCGGTAACACTGGAATGGATGTCTCAAAAATCTGTATGGGATGTATGAGTTTCGGTTCAGCACAATCAGGTTTTCACAATTGGACGCTAGATGAAAAAGAAAGTCGTGTAATTATCAAGCGTGCTCTCGATTTAGGCATTAACTTTTTCGATACCGCAAACTGTTATTCATATGGGAGCAGTGAAGAAATCTTAGGACGTGCGCTGAAAGATTATGGTAATCGTGACGAATTGGTTGTTGCAACAAAGGTTTTCATCAAAATGAAAGATGGTCCTAATGGGCAAGGATTGTCGCGTAAAGCCATTATGCAAGAAATAGACAACAGCCTTCAACGACTTGGAATGGACTATGTGGATTTATATATCATTCATCGGTGGGATTACAATACCCCAATTGAAGAAACCATGTCTGCATTACACGATGTTGTTAAATCAGGCAAGGCACGATACATAGGAGCTTCTGCTATGTTTGCGTGGCAGTTCCAAAAAGCACTGCATACAGCAGAGTTAAATGGATGGACCAAGTTCGTTTCCATGCAAAACCATTACAATCTTATATACCGCGAAGAAGAACGAGAAATGATGCCACTTTGCATTGATCAGAAAATAGCTGCAACACCGTACAGTCCTCTAGCTTCCGGTAGACTCTCCAGAGGTATTAATGCTAACACAAAACGTACTGAAACAGACGATATCCAAAGATATAAATACGGTTCAACTGAGGCTGAAGATCAACTGATAATTGATCGTGTGGCAGAAATTGCCGAAAAGCGCGGCATAACTCGCAGCCAACTGGCTTTGGCATGGTTAATGCATAAACCACCGGTAGTTTCGCCAATTATCGGTGCAACAAAAATTGAACACCTAGAAGATTCAGTCGGTGCCGTAGGTGTGTCTCTTTCCCCAGAGGAAATCGCATACCTTGAAGAACCATATGTACCACACGGAGTAATAGGCGCACTTCTTCCAGGCGCAAAATAAGTTTGCATAATTCAAGCCCGTTTTTCGACTTCTATAAGCACTCTCAACAACTTAAGGAGCTGTCAACATTCGAGGCTCAAATCATCCGGCCCGCGGGGCCACCTTCTTTGCTAAAGAAGGCAAGGAACGATGTAAAATAAACACAGCGGTCATTATTCGCCATATCGGCAGATTAATGACCGCTATTTCACTTCTCCAGACGTGGAGTGGAACTAACCCTAGCCCCTAAACCCTAAATTTAAGGTTTTGCAAACTGTAGTGACGATTGTTTTGGATTCTTTGAATATCTAACATAAAATACTATAACAGATATAATTTTTGCAGCTTCAATCGCCATACCCATAATATTCCAGCGGAAATCACCATATAGAATATTTACCGGGGTTTGAGTCACAAGCACTACTATTGCATAAATTGTTACTGTAATACGAACATAGTGAACTCCGGGCAAATATTGACCAATAACAAAGCTTAGTGCAGCTATCATACCTAATATATGTAACCATCTAACTTCCGGCGGCGAATTAATAACCGCAAGTGTTCCGGCAACAAGAGCGACACCTATCATCACCAGCAGGAAGTTAAGTCCAAACTCTTTACTCTGTGGTGTATTTTTTGAGAATATTCTCCAAAATACCAAGTTGCGTACTGTACTATATGACGCAGCTACCATTAGTGATATTTGTGTAGCCATGCCTGTTGCCATGCCAATTGAAAAGAACATTGTTAACCAAAAGAAACTACCGATTCCTGTTGTACGGAAATATTTTGGTTTGTCTTTAATCTGATACGAAGCAAATTCAAAAATAATTGTTATTACACCTAAAACTTGCGCCATTACAAACCAAATGTTCAAATTACCAAATATTGTATCCATGATTTTTCCTCCTTGTTTACCACTAATCTAATTTGTCATACTTTTTACAGTATGCTATTGCTAATGCTCCCGGTCCTGCGTGGGTACCTATTGTTACACCGATTTCTGTTAAAGGTGTATCAATTTTTATATTTAGTGCTACTTCTATATTCTTTTTAAACTCTGCTGCTTCTTCTTCACGAAGTATGTGACCGATACATATCTCAATGTTTTCTGTTTCATCTTGCAGTGTCTCCACAATGCCTTCATGCATTAATTGCAGTACTCTTTTTCTCCCTGGCACACTGTCTAGCTGTTCAACCGCACCATCAACTAGATGCAGTACAGGACGCAATCCCAAAAGGCCTCCGACCAACGCCGTTGTTGGTCCGACTCTTCCACCTTTTTTCAGATATTCTAAAGTATCCAGCGAAAAGTATACTCTTGTGGTTTTAATAATTTCTTGAGCAAGCTCCGCAGTCTTTTCTAACGAGTAACCATTATCACGCATTTTGATAATTTCTCTCAAAACAAGTCCTTCACCTACTGCACAAGTTAATGAATCTATCACGACTATCGTTCTGTCCGGATAATCTTCTTTCATCATATCTGCAGCCATAGTTGCACTACTATACGTACCACTTAGTTTTGATGATATTGTTAGTGAAAGTATGTCTTTTCCTGCATCTAAATGTGGCTTGTATATATCCATATAATCCTGTGGATTTGGTTGGGATGTTGTCGGGAAAAGATTTTTTTCTGTTGCAAGGCGTTTGAAATATTCATCTTTGCTTATATCCACACCTTCTTTCATGAAGGCTTCTTGATCGAAAGATACATAAAATGGTATGATATCAACGTTATATTTTTGTGCTTCCTCTTTTGTGAAGTCGCAACCACCGTCTGAAATTAACTGAAACATGAATTTCCTCCTAATAATTTCTCACTTATTTTGTTCTCCGCTAATATAGACAGTAATATTATGAAGTTGGTTGCACTTCCTTAATAAAATATTTTTTATTTCATTATTGGTATTTCTTGTATACATAAATAATCCCCTGAAATGCCAACAGCATTCAAGGGATTACAATTTTAGATATATTAATTCATAATTTACTTCTGGGTGCCTTTTTCACATCTATTTCCCCATGCATCGATTAGCTTGTCAGCTCTGAATACACAAATCACCTCACAGTTATTTGGACAATTCACACATTCGATTCCCTTTGTTTCAAACTTAATATCTGCTATGTTAAAATCAAAAGGCTCTTCCTGCTCTTCTGATTTGCATAAAACTGCAACACCAAGAGCACCCATTAGATGTCCATTTGGATCCACGTGGACCGGCATTTTAAGCTCTTTCTCAAATTCTTTTATAACTGCGGCATTTTTACTCACGCCGCCTTGGAAAACAACAGGAGCTTGTATCTGTTTACCTTTCCCCACATTATTTAAGTAATTCATAACTATCGCTCTACACAGCCCGGCAACTATATCAGCTTTACTATGACCAATTTGCGCCTTGTGTACAAGATCACTTTCAGCAAATACTGTGCATCTTGCAGCAATTTTCGCAGGATTATCGCTCGATAATGCAAGCTCTGCAAAATCTTCAAGTTCTAAATCAAGACGTTTCGCTTGGCTGCTCAAAAATGAACCTGTTCCGGCAGCGCAAAGTGTGTTCATAGCATAATCTCTAACAACACCATTTTCTATTAAAATAATCTTCGAGTCTTGCCCACCAATTTCAAGAATAGTTTTAACATCCGGAACAATAGCAAGTGTGCCAACAGCGTGAGCAGTTATTTCATTTTTTATAACTCTCGCACCAAGGGCAACACCTACTAGTTTTCTTGCAGAACCTGTTGTCCCCGCATTGACAACTGTAAAACTTTTGTCGAGTTTTTGTGATATTTCATTTAATACATTTTTAACAGCGGCAAGGGGGTTGCCTAAAGTCCATAAATAACTCTCTGCCAAGACATTATTATTCTCATCAATTACGACACCTTTTGTAGAAATAGAACCTATGTCTATACCTAAATAAGCCTTATTCATCTCTTCACCTCTTAGTTACATAGACAGTATTCTATCATACTACGTTGCATTATTGTGTTCCACTATTACAAAAAACATTGACAAAAGTACACACTACATGCCATCATAGTAAAAAATATTACATGATAGTGCAACCAAAGGGTGGTTAATCCTGTCTATATATGCATAGAGCAAGATTATCGAAAGGAATAGTGTACCGAATTTGAAATAACTAGTGTTCTGTGTCACTTAAATATTATGCTATTACTTGCTTTTTGTCGCCATACTGCGTTAAAATTTCTTGAAAGGCCACTGGCATTACTGCGATTTTTCGCCTTGTCTGGCGAAAGTATTTGCGCAACTTAAGTCCAGTTATTTCAAATTCGATACACTTGTCATTAGCATGGAAGATCAAATAATACTTGATATGTATTTTGCACGTGAAGAATCTGCCATTATTGAAACTAAGCAAAAATACGGTCAAAGACTTCTCAATACATCAATGAATATTCTTAATAGTTATGAGGATGCAGAAGAGTGTGTTAATGACACACTCCTTAAGGCTTGGGATGCAATTCCTCCTACCCGCCCAACAAGCTTCGGTGCATACCTAGCAAAAATTTCACGCAACCTCTCCATTAACAAGTGGGAATCAGGAAATACGATTAAGCGTGGTGGTGGAACAATTCCTTTGCTTCTTAGCGAATTAGAGGACTGCATTCCTGCTTCCGGCGGGTTGGAAGAAGAGTGGGAAATGTCTTTTCTCACAGAAACAATCAATGAATTTCTAAGTACCGTAAATCAAACCGCACGAGTTGCTTTTACATTACGATATTTTCATGGAGAAAGTATTCAAAGTATTAGTAAACAATTTAAAATAAGCGAAAGCAAAACTAAATCCATTCTCTTTAGAGTACGCAAAAAATTAAAAATTCATTTAGAAAAGGAAGGTATTATATGATATGAGTATAGAAACAAACAGTAAAGCAATAAAACTTTTTAAATCTATCGGCAACATTAATGATTCATACATCGATGAAGCTGAAGTAGCTGACGTTGCCGCTAAGATCGCTAAACGCAAGCGTGTTGTTAAATATAGTGCAATAGGCGCAGCTGCAGCCTCTGTTGGTATTACAACAGCAGTCTTACTGCTTCGCTCAAGACGAGCACGTACGCGAACAATCACCACAGTGATCGAAAGCATACCGGAGTTTGCATAATAATGAGCGCCACGTCATTGCGGACTTGATCGAGGCTGCTGACAAAGTGCATATTTTTACCTATCGTCATTGCGGCCTCCGAGCCGCAATCTGATAGAATCAAGCTTTGTAATAGATCCCGGGTCAAGCCCGGGATGACAAATGGGACTTTTTCAGCGACCTCGACTTGATCCGCAATCCCCACCAAAATGCTTCGATTCAGGGAATCCCGAGTCAAGCTCGGGATGACAGAGTGGTTGCAATCTTTTCGCTCTTATGGCTTCGCCACTCTCGTTAAGCTCTGTCAGATGCTTCCAATAACGCTTAGGCATATTGTTCATTCTACGTTTTTCACTAATCCTGCCTTCTATTGCAATTGTATCGTAAAATCTTATCCATAACTCACGATACATTTCTTCTTTCTCACAAGCTTCAGGAGGTTCAAAATGCTCAAGCTTTACAATTGCACTCTCGCCGTTTTGGTAGGTGAGTGCATATTTGTGTGTCTCATCATAGATTAAAAACTGTTCACTAGGAAATCTATCGCAATAATGGTGAACAATCATTGGCAGAACAAAACTTTTCGGTTCAATAATAGCTACTAGTGTACCGTTATATTCCGAAAATCGCAAAAACTCTTTGTAAAAATGGCTTTCTCCTCCAACATATTTTGCAGTTTTAACAATGGTTCTGACGGTATCATCGGCAAGCATATTTGTAACGCGGTATCCGATTTTATACCCCATTCTTAGAAAATTCAAAATGTGAATCTCGCGATTTTCTAGTTTTGAGAAATAGCATAAACGTACAAGCCTCCACGCTTCGCGTGAAATAGAATTAATGATTGAACGCTCTACCTTCAGAGAATATTCAACATTTGTTTCTATTTCCTTCACTTCAAACAATGTCCCCTGCACTTCACTATGACTGAATATTAATGATGGAAGTTCTTTCTTATAATAACTTTCATATACGCAACATAATAATCCTTCAAGTGAACCATCATATACATAGGCTACATCTGACCTGTAAGACATTTAACCAAATCCTCCCTCGTACTCATACCCATATTACTTTCGAGCCTATTTGCATCGTCAAATAACGAAAGTTGATCCATGGGAGGTCCGGCAATATCCCAGCTCTGTTCAGATAATAGTCCACGTAATACTGCTTCCGGGTCATATCTAATACCAAGAACAGTTTTGCCTTTGCAGGTAATGAAAAACTGTGCTCTTTTTAGCACAATACCCATCTTTTTTAAGTCGGGAAAGTCGAGTTTTGTCGAGCGTCTTGCTTTTAATATTTTCTTAGCTCCTATTACCCCTAATCCCGGTACTCGTAGTAATATTTCATATGATGCAGTATTTATTTCAACAGGGAAATAATCATAGTGGTTTAAGGCCCAATTGCATTTAGGATCTATCAGTAAATTAAAATTCGGGTTCTTCTCATCTAATAATTCTGACGCGTCAAACTTGTAGAAACGCAAGAGCCAATCAGCTTGATATAATCGATGTTCACGTAAAAGTTGTGGTTTGGAATCAATCGCCGGAAGATTGCTATCTTCCAGCACAGGCATATATGCAGAATAGAACACTCTTTTCATTTCATATTTCTTATATAAAGCTGCAGATAGATTAATAATTTGATAGTCGGTTTCAGGTGTTGCTCCCACTATCATCTGTGTGCTTTGTCCTGCAGGAACAAATTTTGGAGTCTTTTTGTATTTTACCAAATCGGTTTTGTTCTCTTTGATGCCTTCAGTAATCATACCCATTGGCTTCAAAATACTCTCTCGACTTTTATCCGGTGCGAGTAATTTAAGACTGTCATGCGACGGCAGCTCTAAATTAATACTCATCCTATCTGCAAGTAGTCCTAACGCTGTAAGCAATCTATCATCAGTACCCGGTATTGCCTTAACGTGAATATAACCACGAAAGCGATACTCGTTGCGTATTAATGATAGAACTTCAATCATTTTTTCGCTAGTGTAATCCGGATTGCGAATAACAGCCGAGCTTAGAAAAAGCCCTTCAATGTAGTTGCGTCTGTAGAATTGAATCATAAGCTCTGCGAGCTCGTGTGGCTCAAATGTTGCACGTTCTATGTCATTTGATTTTCTATTAACGCAATAATTACAATCATATGCACAAGCATTACTCATGAGCACTTTCAAGAGAGCAATGCAGCGACCATCTGCAGAAAAGCTATGGCAAATACCGCATTTAGCAGCATTACCAATAGAGCCTACTTCTCCACCACGATCAACACCACTTGAAGTACAAGCCACATCATACTTAGCAGCATCAGCCAAAATTGTAAGTTTATCTAGTACATCCATCTAATTAATATTATTCCAATCTTTGTTATACCCACCGCCTACGCTTCACTTAGAGTGGGTGTTAGTTAAAAAAAACGCCTTTTTATGCAGAATACTCTCATTTACTGTTATGTCTTTATTCTCACAAACCACTTGTTTATTTCAAAATATAAACCTGCGACTCGCTTATTGCTTTTGTCGGCATACAGATCATCATCATCGTCGTCATTCACTTGTCGTGCCTCTACTTTGTGCCACACACCTGCGCCACCGGCATAAAACGATGCGCGTGGTTCTATCTCAAGAGTTTTTTCGACCATATAGCGCACACCCGATACCCAAAAGTAAACAATTTTGTACTCACCACTTGGGAAAACATCCAACGATACCCTTATATACTCTTTGCTTTCATGACTATATCTATCGTCAACGATATTCTTTCCGCAAAACCGTTTGTCTGATAAGTACAAATAAGCTTCGCTTTGCATGGGTTCGCTGACACATAACCATTCCGATGCTCCTGTCGCTTCCGCTTTTACTTTGAAGCGCAATCCATCAGCTCTTTCTTTCAAATATACCAATGGTATACATTCGTATACATGCCTGATCATATGACAACTTTCATCAGGCATCCAATACATACATGGTTTTATTGTTCCATCGGGATACCACTCTAGGCGTACGGTTAAAGGTATTCGTGATTGCTCATCCTGCCTGCCATATACGATTGATTTGTCAGACATTTCTTCACCACCTCACAAGATGTGCTACCATACTGACCTCAGGCTACCTAGGAACTGTCTGGAAATAACTTGCACATTTTCCCTTGTCTTTTTGCCGCCATGCGGCACATAAAAACCTTGAAAGGCATTAGCATTACTGCGGTTTTTCTGCACCACATGACAACAAAAATC
>Ga0123355_10020143_pt1 | contig 10641 bp, 9 predicted proteins | sample TergutEmb28metaG_3_FD_89872 | JGI IMG/M metagenome (GOLD analysis project Ga0123355, IMG submission 89872) | Embiratermes neotenicus P1 segment gut microbial communities from Petit-Saut dam, French Guiana - Emb289 P1 | ecosystem: Host-associated > Arthropoda: Insects > Digestive system > Gut ... | reverse complement strand
AAAAAAATATAGGCATGATAAGAAGTGCATTTAGATTTTTGAGAAATTTAACTAATATGAAAGATTTAGGCACGATAGTAAATGTATGAGAAAAATAACTTTAATGGACTTTGATTAAAAGTTTATAGAGAAATCAGAAATGTTAGTAAGTATTTTTCACTAACTTCCTTACATTGTATGGCTCTAAGGATGTATCAGATTCAGTGAATTATGATACATGACATTACACAAAAATAAGCAAAAATATTTTAAAACACACAGAAAATACAGCCACCCCTATAAAATGAACACTACTGCTCAGGTGCTTAACTGCAAGCTTCTCACTGCGGAGTAGCGAGATGGGTTCCATGCTATTCCGTGTGGAGTTTATGGTGCACAAAATGTAAAGTGGCAAGATATTCTCTGTGGGCCTTTTTTTTACGACTGTTAGTGTCATTACACCAAAGCCTCACATTCATATTTAATTCGCCTGTATTAGAGGCTATATAATGCCAGTAACGCGCACCGGCGGTATAAATAAGCCTCATCTCTCTCTCTCTCTGTCTGTCTGTCTGTCTGTCTCTGAAGGAAACGAAAAGGAAATAAATTGACGGAATTTAAGTAGATCTACATTAACGAGCTGCAGCAAAAGTGTAAACATTATTGCCTTTGTTGTTACCAGACGGTCAAGATGACATTTATGTAAGGTAATGTTTCGAAAACCGCGTCAAAAAGTGTTCGTAATGACGTCTGAAACATATAACAGAAGTTCCGGAACGATATTATGGAGCATAATGTTCTTGTATACGCTTGTATCTGCGTTGAAAAATTGATTTGTATTTGTAAGCAGACACTTGTACCTAAATAAATGGATAATCCTCTGATGCTTCTGTACAAAACACCTGCAGTGGCAGTAACTTATGTATTCGAATTTCAGTCAATACGTCCTCACCTTCATAACTTAAAGATGTGAAAAATTACTCGATGCACGACTTTTATGTAGCATTAAATTTTAATTAAATTTCCACATTCCAGGTCTGACACTCTGATTTTTCTTGAAATAACATCAAAATATACATTTCGCGCGGCTTCCTTCTGTCATGTTACGTGTCCAGAATTCTCTCTTAAAATACGGCTGTACACTTTTCGAAGATCTCTTATCTCAACAGATATCAGACCCCAACATTACATGGTAGCAGTGTCACTGGGAATAACTATCAGAAATTGTTGACACCAGCAGAATTCTGTAGCTGTACATTTCCTCACTTCTATTCGGAATGTGTTTTCGAGCTCGTCCGGGACACTGCCTGTCCTCTCATTGATCTGTTATTGTTTCATTCAGTCTTTACAACCAAATGGAAGGACAGTTCTTTATTGGGATGTGGCAGCTTCCAGATCTTACCCAATTCATCATTCACTTTCCTGCCCATTATTTGCAGAAGTAATGAAAACACTCCGAAATAAACCACTTACAGAAGAAAATGCAGTTCCATCTCGATTCGATTAAACCTATAGGAGTGAGAGGCATTGCTCAAATTACTGTATATATTGTGGAGACGTTTGATACAAAATGTCTTCCTTTCAGTGAGTAGTGAATATTTTATGTTCAATGGTCCGTGCATGGCGTAATATGTGTCAATAATTGTCCAACAAGATGCAACAATTCACAGTTTATTTATATCTGCAAACTGCTCTACATGTTTTGGGTGGTAACTCCACCCATCATCAGGAGCTCATAACAATGTATATACAGTATCTGGCATTATTGAGACCGTTACTCTACCTGTCGTGAACGTTCGCAACAGGTAGAGTAACGTTCGCAGAGACATTTCAGCACCCATCCACAGTAGAGTAGAATATTTTGTCACTGAGTCTGAAGTAGCAAACGCACTATTTTTTCTCACAGTCCGCAGTAACATACCTTATCTTATCACAAGTACGTACAAGTCTTTGTTACACTTTGCGCTGTAAATGACCGCAATGTGTCTCACAGTCCGCTCTAAATGACCGTACTGTGTCTCACAGTCCGCTCTAAATGACCGTACTGTGTCTCACAGTCCGCTCTGAATGACCGTACTGTCTCACAGTCCGCTCTAAATGACCGTACTGTGTCTCACAGTCCGCTCTAAATGACCGTACTGTGTCTCACAGTCCGCTCTAAATGACCGTACTGTGTCTCACAGTCCGCTCTAAGTGACCGTACTGTGTCTCACAGTCCGCTCCAAATGACCATACTGTGTCTCACAGTCCGCTCCAAATGACCATACTGTGTCTCACAGTCCGCTCCAAATGACCATACTGTGTCTCGCAGTCCCCTGTAAATTTAAGTTCAATCTGCATTAAGCGCGAGGGATGCTTGAAACACCCTGGCAGATTTTAGACTTAAATATTTGTGTACTGTACATACATACTTTACAGAGTAAAAATTAATCTTCTAAATTTTATGTTTTGTTGACTGTGCATCTCGATATATTCATTTAAAGAAAAACCAAATTGACGCACAATTTATATCCAGTATGTTTCATCAAAAACCTCTACATATTTCGGGCGTATCTACAGCTCATCATCAGGAGGTACACCGTATGAATACAACAATTGGAATTTATTATTTATTATTATTACTGTCTATTGTCCTGGCAGGACAACAGAGAGTAATCTAAAAAGAAAAATGAGTACTAATTTTTGTATCCATACGGTGTACTTCCTGATGATGGGCTATAGATAAGCCCGAAACATGTAAAAGTGCTTGACGAAATATATTGAAGATAAATTGTGCATCAAATTGGTTTTTCTGTAAAAGAAATCTTCTAAACTCTTGCTTAAAATTTTGTAGTCTTAGATATAAGAATGACATTGTTCGAAGTTTTATACGCCATACATATTGAAGAATTAGATGTGTGAAAATTAGAGGATCTTAATTACATGACACGCGCTCCATATGCAGGCAAATTGTCTTGCCTTCCCTTCTGTATAAATAATCGAACACAATTTTTGGAATTAGTGAAATGTTCATTACAGGATATCCAAAAATGTCGAGGTCGAATTCTCCCGTGTAGTACAGCCACTGAAATTTTAAGAAGAAATTCCAGAGTTATATAGAGTATAAATACTCGCTCATGGTGTTTTAAAACCTTATCACCATGCTGCGCAGCCCAAGTCATAGTAGTAAATCTTTCAGGAATTTTAGCTTTTAAAACCTGAATTTGGTGAAACTGATTTGTTGGAATTGATATTTTAATGCACAAAAATATTTATATTACCGTCTCCTGGGGTGTGGCTTTCTGTGCTTTGCAAATATGAAAAACGATTTAAAGAGGCCCGCTGCCTCATTTTTCAGGCAAAGGGATATAAGCAAGAGGTTCCTCTCAGCCTTCCTACAGATTTACAAAAAAAAAACATCAGTTCATCTTCCAGGACATATCAGTCTGAAAAAAAATTAAGCCTCTTTGTGCAGTTAACTAATTTTTGGCTGTGAGTTGTGAGTATTGAGTGTTGCTTTAATATATATTTTTGCGAATGCATTGAAGATGCTGGCAGAAGATTGAGCTAAGGTACTTCTTTAGAAAAATTATATAAGTTCTCTTAAGTGTTTGTGGTGTAAGAAATAGTTTTCTGCGCGTGCCTGTATAATACGTGAGCAACTAATACTTTGGACTCGACAAGTAACTTTTATCAAGCAGTCAAGAATGGACAGAATTCCAGGAATCATAACCAGTTCAAAAATATTTGCCGTTTTCTCTCCTAGCCAAAAGATTAAAAATAAAGTAAGAAACAAAAAAAAAAAACCGCCGATCACAGCTTGGTATTTCAGTCGTTCAATATTTAGCACAAAGCATTTGGCACACATGGTCGTCATCATTTATACAATTATAAGGTACTTTGAAGATCATGGAAATACACTCACCATCCACATATACCATCCTCCAACAAAGAAATATTGATACTTATAAAAAATAACAACTCTAAATTAATATTAAAATCCGTGAATATTCAGCTGCAACTACGTACTATGCAACAAGCACAAAATCTAAACTTGAGAAACCGCTTTACAGATTCAGTTCAGAGCTTTCATGTGGAAAAAGTAGGATCAAATTTTAAAAACATTTTAATACAAACAGCTTATATACAAGAATATTAGCTTCAATTTCTAATATGGTTTTTTATGCAGTTTATTAAGAAATAAATATGTTACAAAACGGGTTACAAAGGAAAAAGAGACATATTTTAAAATCTTGTTGTGATGGTCTCATCCTTCCACCGACCTTGAAGTTGTAGTCCATTTTTCTCGAAGTCTTTTAAAATTGCGTACCTTATAATGGCCGAAATACTTACTTAATTATTTACCTACTTTACTTGCTTGCTTACTTTACTTACTCACATACTTACTTATTTATTTACTTACTTACTTATTTGCTTACTTACTTACTTACTTACTTATTTACTTACTTACTTACTTACTTACTTACTTACTTACTTACTTACTTACTTACTTACTTACTTACTTACTTACTTACTTACTATATGCAGAAGGGTCCTTCTTGAGAAGCTAACCGGTTTTCAGCTAGGCAAGAAATTCCCCGCATTTTGTGGAACCCGAAAGGTCAGGTAATGCTCTTTTCTACTGTTTTCAAGCCGAATAATATCTCCGAAATTTGTTCTGCAATTTTACGATCTCGTCCCAAGAAGATCACACACTTCCTCCAAATTTCAGGTAGTTTCATGAGTACGACAAAGTAGGGCTTATGTCTTCTCGACGGATTCGCATTTTCATAGCTGTCTTGACTTCTTCATTTAATAAGTGATGTCAGACGTTCCTTCAGTTGCAGCAAGAGTCTTTCTTGAGAAGCTTGTCGGTTCTCAGCTAGTCAAGAAATTCCCCGCGTTTTATGGAACCTGAAGGTTCATTCCTGCATTCACACGTGTTCGCCACATGTCCCTATCCTGGTCCATATCGATCCAATCCATGTCCTCAATTCCACTTCGTGAAGATCCATCTTAATATTATCCTCCCATATATTCCTGGGTCTTCCAAGTGTTCTCCTTTCCTCATGTTTCCCCACCAAAATACTTTGCACACCTCTCCTCTCTCCCATACGTGCACATGCCCCGCCATTTCATTCTTCTTGATTTGATCAACCGATTGATATTTGGTGAGCAGTACAGATCATCAAACTTATCCTTATGTAGTCTTCTGAATTCCAGCGTTGTTTTGTCCCTCTTACACCCATATATTTTCCTGGACACCCTATATTCAAACAACCTCAACCTACGTTCGTCCCTCAATGTGATAGACCAAGTTTCACACCCACAAAAACAACAGGCAAATGGTCGAAACATGTTGTATAAAATATTTAATAACTGAACTATTGAGTTTTGAAGGACAGTTTTTGTATTATTCCAGTACATGAATGCCACAACGTATTGTATAGAAATAAGTTTAAAAAGCAAAGTAAGAAACTTGGAAATTGTTCCGGTTTTACATTGAATTGCTCTCAGTCTGCTGCTCTAACGAAGAATATAAATGGCGGAAGTATGAGTATAGAATACTGAGTAGATTACTGGAATCTTAAATAAAAGGAGTATAGGAGGTTGTTAAAAATTACATAGTGAGAAGTTGCAAATTCCTTTCTCTTCGCCGCTTAACACAAGCGTAATCAAATTAAGGGAAATGAGATGGACGGACACACTGGGAGCATAAAGGAGACGAAAAAGCATATAACGTTGTAGCCGGAAAATCTAAAGAAAAAAGACTATCTCCATATGGAAGGAGAATATTACTACGAATTTTAATGAAACGCCACATTAGGTTGTGGACTGAATTAACACGGGCATAGTGGCTGGGCCTAGTGACCCTTGTAATAGACGAAGGTTTTTATCACATGGATTTTGTCGCTGTTATTGCGTACATCTCTTCCAAATACATGTTTTATTATCCAGGAGACATAAATCAACGTAATTCCGCGACAGCAACCTCAGATCATTGTAATGATACTTCGGATTCCATTAATGATGAGAAAGTCTTGGACACATGAGTGACACATATGATGGTACTCTACTGCATGAATTGTTTAGTTATATGGTCACAAGTGTGGAAAGAATAAGAAGTGAAATTTAATGAACTGTGTGTACATGCAAAATGTTAAATATGGAACCTTTAGTATCATTAATCTTCTGATAATATTTTTCCTTTAACCTTCAAATCCCAGTAGTTTCTTCACTTACCACCAGACTTAGAACTCGAAAATTCTACATTTTACCCACATAACGCATTTATATGTTTTTTATTCGCCGAACAAATAACAATTTGTTTATGTAGTATTTTTGGTTCCAAGAAAGCAGAAAGAATCTCTTTGCCGCGAATTGAGAACAGAATCTTTAAATATAATTCACATTCCACCAGTGCTCCTTCCTCTTATTTATCTTAATATTACTTTTACGACAAGGAGAAGTGGTGGAGACTTGTCAAATTTGAAGGGAAGAGATTGCTTACAATTTTTTGTGTTAGAGCATTAAGACTTGTAAATGCGTAAGACAACTGATAGGAATCGAAATGGGAATCAAGTTGGAAGTACTCACAGCCTGACAAAGGACAGCTCCTTCTTATCGTCAAGAAAGGAGGCACCAGGACAATCACTACAGTAACTACTTGTCCACAGAAGTACGATTGTCATGCCACCCAACGTGCTTCTTGGCACCAAGACACAATTACTTATTCACCCATTTGGCTTGGTCTTTAAACGTTCTAGCCGCAGTCTGTTACATAACACAAGCAATAAAGAAGATAAATTAATAGCAGTTACTCGAATTTTTGGAAACACCCTTTCAAATCTTGTTTCGTCATCTGTTTATCCTCTCGAGATATTTATTCGTCTGCTACCGACAGGTGATGGAATACTTCGTTAACATACAACAGAACTCTTTCTCACTTTTTTCATTCATAAGCCACCACGCGATTCAACGCAATATTCTACATTGCAGGAAATTTAATATCATTGTATATCTTTACCAGTTATTAAAATAAACCTCACCTTTTCTGATGAATCTTTGTTCTCATATATCTTCGCGCTTCCATTCATTGCTACGTTTCCTGCAGGAACCCCGTGCGTTGAAACGAAGTTTCTATTTCTCTCAACCAATTCCGGAGTACAATCGATGATTCGAATAGTTAACTGCAAAAATAAAAGTTGTTGCTGATATAATTTACATAGTTTTCGGTTGTAGAAAGACGAAGACATAATGACATTCATATCCGTTCATTTCTTTACTACTCGCAATGATGTTTCTTACAATTTTTCGAGTACAGTATTTAGGGTTTATTGTTTTGTTATTAAATGGCCAGTACCAGCCTTGTGCGTTTATATAAAACATTAAGTGTTTTGTGATTTACGGTCCTATATGAGAATGAAATTGGAAACATTTGAAAGGCGTCTGTGGGAATGACAGGAATTTAGTGAATATACGAGGTGAGGGTAGGAGCTGAGGGGAACGGAGAGACCTCGTTCATCATAAAAATTTATAGGAGGGTACCTAGAGCAGGAGGGGGGATGTTATGTCTTTTAAAGTGCTCAGAATTTGATAAATTTGCAAAATATGATTTTATTATTATGGAGCAACAGGCGCAGTGGGCCAAGGCCTCTTCATTATCGAGGATTCGTGATCACACTCATTTAGATACACCACAATCACTAGGGCTCCTCTGGACGAGTGATAAGCCCGAATGTAGAAACCTCTACCTGACAACACACAGCACTCACAAAAGACAAACATCCATGCCTCCGGGGAGATTCGAACCTCCAATCCCAGCAAGCGAGAGGTCTGCAAACCCAAGCCTTAGACCGCGCGGCCACTAGGATCGGCTGCAAGTCGGTTATGTGGGAGGGATGTGTATCACGGGTGGGTTACAGAAAATGAATAAAACGGTTTAAGCAGAAAACGCGAAAGACAGTGTAACTCTCGAAGACAACTGTAGGAGGTAGGGCAGTATTACAGTGGAGCTTAAATAAGTAGGATTTAAGAGTGTCGACTACACTCAGCTGGCTCAGGATAATATTCTGTGAATATAGCAATGATACTTCGGGCCTCACAAAAGGCGAGGAAATTTCCGATTGGCTAAACAACTATTAGCTTCACAAAGGCAAAAATTCTACAGATGCTAAATACCTTCGTTACAATATTTGTTGCTTTAAGTGTTACTTACAACAAGATATGCAATGTACGCATAACGTAAACTGTGGCTTGTTCTCGTAACCACTATACAGTGAAAAGAACAACAACACATGTAAGACTGAGCTACAATGCACCGTCAAAAATACGCACTATTGAGGGTTGCACAACAATGTTTCACAGCAAAATTATATAGTTGGAAATAATAAAACGTGGTTAGGTCTTCATGTAAAATGCCTTATTTTTTCGATTTTAACCAAAACTAGATTTTATAGACATATTTTCACGAAAGTCCCATGAAACAATTTTTACGGAAATCAGTTCAGTGAATGACGCGCTACTAACGTACAGACCGACAGAAGAACAGTCGGACTGGCAGATGGATGGACATGACGAAGTTAATGGGGCTTTTTCATCTAAAATATATATATAGCGTATTTTTGAACCTATTTGTCTTTTTATTTGGAGGCCTGCAGACCTTGTTGGTTATGTTTAGTATAATTTATTAAGAGTTCTTCATCCTAAATTTTTCTTTATCGATATTTTTCTTTTGTTCTTCGGATATTGTTTGTTATTAATAATATAATAAAGAGAATAATAATAATGTTCTGATTCGAAATATGCAGGTGTTAGTGAAGTGTAATTCAAAGTTTGTGTTAATTTGATACTACCTATATACCCTTATAAATACTTAAAGACTTGAAACTAAAAAAATCTGGCACAAAACACATCGCTGCTAGGCGACGTAAATTCCATTTTGTTTTGTGTTATTGTTTGTTCAGATGAAACGATCGAAAGCAGATTCAGATTACACATATACCTCAAAGCTGAGTACTTCTGGCAATAGCATCATCACAGTGAACGTGGCTAACGCCAGCACTGATGTTCTCTTGTTTACACAACACATCCTAAAACACAGCAATAAAATAGTCCATTATTCAGCTAATCCACTTACAGGTATTTGTTGTGTAGCCTAAAGTGTATGTGTTTAATTTGAGGGATATAAACATAACAGAATAACTATTTGCTGAAGTGAAGAAACAAAATACTTGCGTCGCTGCTTTGCAGAAAATGGCGCATATATTCTATATCGAGACTCATGTACATATAACGTTGCAGCTACTTGGTTGCAGAGCAAATGTTTTGGGGATAAATAGGTAAATATTTTCAGAGTTTATAAACTGAGCTGCGATGGCTTATCAGAGAGCACTGTAGTATTTACCTCGAGAGAACGTGAGAAATTTTAATAAGGAGAGCTTTTTCCACATTTTGAGATTTAAACCCGTGACATCTCCAACACCAATTTCATAGCGTCAAGACTGATCACTCTGACGTCTTGAGAAGACTTTGTTCTTGCGTTTGAGGGTGGGTGCACATGGGTGCGACACATGATGAACAGAAATGCTGACTCAGCGGTGATAATATATATATATATATGTATGTAAAAGTAAATATGTATAAGTATGTAGAATTAAAGGTAATGGAATCCTTCAGAAGGCCTATTTCAGAGCCTGAGGCTTCCAGGAGGGTGAGATTTCCAGATTTCGAGAGAGTCAAATATAATAATGTAATATTAGGCAGAAAGAATGCATGAGTCCCTTGATTATAATTAATCTCCTTGAAGAAAATGATCATGGTCATCGAAACAAGTGTTTCAAAATAATGAAGTACATAAATAATTTTGCAAGTTTCAGTTACTCTGTTATAAATTGTCAACGAATCAATTGGAACAATGAACTCTTCTTTTCAAATCTTAAACTAGGAGAGCTAAATACACCGAGTCGATTAGGTATAACAAATCATTATTCATACTTACGTCTCATGTGGGACTGCCTTAGAATTTCGAAGGTTAAAGAAGTAACGTCAGATGAGGAACAGCTCTCCTTGAAAAGTGTCCAAATTAATGAACCTCTGGTCAGCTCCGCTCAGTTTAAATAGCGTACGAATGAGCAGAAGTCGTAAGAGTTGTAAGATAATATTTTTCTTCATGACGCAATAGTTTGCTGTACGTGTAGGTGAATTTAGCATGCGCGTGTCACGTGTGGTAATTACTCTTCTCAATGTCAGTGAACAGAAAGTATGAAATAAGAAAAGTAGATATATCTGAATAGCTTTGGCCTTGTTTCCGTATTTTCAATCTTAAACATCCTAGCAAATATTCCTTAAGGACATATGTTCCTTTTGTGTGCAGATATAATTATTCTTTGCAGGCTTAAGGCATGCAATTGTGTTGAATCAACATCAAAGATTTTTAGACTAATCCTACTTAAGCGAAACTGACTATAAAAAATGTACTTCAGGGACGATTGTACTGTATTTCCGCAGGTCTTTTTGCAGTGTATTGATGGTTACAGAAAAAAGCAAAAACACAATCAGCAAAAAGTATCTTGCCAGGATTGTGATGTGTGACAACGAATTAACAAAAAAAAAAAAAAAAAGGGGGAAATGGGATAGAGAAAAAAAGGATTTATTTTTTTTTTTTTTTTTGGATTTTTTTTT
>Ga0123355_10020142_pt1 | contig 10642 bp, 10 predicted proteins | sample TergutEmb28metaG_3_FD_89872 | JGI IMG/M metagenome (GOLD analysis project Ga0123355, IMG submission 89872) | Embiratermes neotenicus P1 segment gut microbial communities from Petit-Saut dam, French Guiana - Emb289 P1 | ecosystem: Host-associated > Arthropoda: Insects > Digestive system > Gut ... | reverse complement strand
CTTATGAAACCATAAAAGCCTTGCAGCTTATGCTGCAAGGCTTAAAAGTACGTGAATCCTTAATACTTTTATCTCCTGTCAACAGCATAACCGACACTATTGCTTATAATTACAATAATGCTAAGAAGTACTACGACTATGCCGAAGATGGGAGCAAAGATCATTTGGACTGCCTCCAGTAGAGATAATTTAGTGTAGAATAACACAACACTGCGTGCCTGTCAACTGTTTTTGGCGATTATTTTTCGGTTTCGGCGGTGTGTGGTGTTTTGTTGACATGCCAAATCGTGCGTGCTATACTGCGGGTGTGGAACTGCCGTTTGGCGGTTGTGAGGGGTGTTTTAGATGTCATCGTGGTCTAAAAAAGTTAGCGAAGATGTTCTTGTTGCTTGCGGTCGTTTTTGTGCGATATGTCGTAAATTCAAAGGTGTAAATATAGAACTTCATCACATAGTCCCAAGGGCAGATGGCGGAGATAATAGCTTTGACAACTGCATACCGCTGTGTTTTGATTGCCATGCAGATGTGGAGTCATACAATACTAGTCACCCTAAGGGAAAGAAGTATACTCTGGGTGAATTGAAGCGTACCAGAGATTTATTGTATTGGGCTATTGAAGAATTTCCTCTTGATCGTGAAGCGATTGAATCAAGCCCAAACGTATTTTCTGATAAGCAATTTGTATGGAATCCATCCGAGCCTCTCATAAATGCTAACACAAAGCATATTGACAAACATCCTATGGATTGGAAACACGATATTGAAAATGGACGCATTTTAGGAAATGCAAATAAGTCTGAAACAATGGCCACAGGGGAAGTTGCATTAACCCAGCACATGATAAAATACATTTTGACTGAGCGTGGAAGATATGCAATATATCCAATTGACTACGGCTGTGAGAGTGTTGCAATATTATTTACAACTGATGATGTAAATGAGTTCCAACGGCAAGCGGCTAATCTTGCAGAAAGCATTATGGGATATTTTGCAGAATGGATTCAAAAGCTGTATGCGATTTCGAGGGATGAGGATGTCCTTGTGATAACCTTTAAGGTAAATGGATTGCCAGATACTTTGGTATGTCGAGTTCCGAAACTAATTGAAGAGAACACATCCAGACGTCCTCCTGTGACAAAGTTTTATACGATAGTTGAAGGAGATACCCTGTCGAAAATAACTCATCGGCATGGCAAAGAATCGTCTAACTGGAGGGATTTATATGATGTGCCAGAAAATAGACCGGTTATCGGAAACAAGCCGGGCTATTTAGAACCCGGTGCAAAACTCATTATTCCTGACAACTGGCTTAAAGATTGGTTCGGTAATGACGAGTAGAAAAAGCCCGATAAATAGGGATTTATTTCCTGCTTTGTCGTTTTTAACGAGACCGAAAATTATTCCCCTTGACAAACTGTTCCTTGACAGGCTCTAAATACTGACAAAAACCGCCCGTCAAATAAGACGGGCGGTTTTAATGAGCCTTATGTACTTATCCGTTCCACTTAGACATGCCGGCGGTCGCCATCGCGGAGGCGTGAGGGTCAACGAGACATGCGCCCGCATCGACGGGCAGCACCGCGCCGGTGATAATAGCGGAGTCGTCGCCGGCGAAGAACACCACGGCGCCGGTGATTTCCTCAGGAGTCGCCGCGCGCGGGAGCGGGTTAAAGCGCGTGAAGAAGCTAAACGCGCCGTCCACATCGGTGCCGATGGACTCGGCCAGCGGCTCCATTGCTTTTGAAAGCATGTCCGTCCGCGTCGCGCCGGGGCAGACGACGTTGGCGCGGATGTTGTACTTACCGTAATCAAGCGCCGCCTGCTGGGTAAGGCCGATAAGACCCGATTTTGATGAGCAGTAGCCCGCCATGGCCGGAATCCGGCGAAGCCCTGCCAGCGACGCCACGCTGACAATCGAGCCGCCGCCGGCGTTGATCATGTGTGGAATGGCGGCGCGCATCAGATAAAGTGGGCCGTACAGATTTGTCTTAATGATGCTGTCCCACTGTTCAGGCGGAATATCCGCGATAGTTGCCGGTGTGTCGATTGCGGCGTTGTTGATCAAAATGTCGATTTTTCCGCCGAATTTGACCGTCGCTTCCACCATCTCCGCCGTACTCTCAACGCTTGTCACGTCGCCCACGAACGGGAGTATAGCGCCTTCCGGCAATGCGGAGACAGTTTCGGAGAGAGCCTCTTTGCGGCGCCCGGTGATAACGATTTTCGCGCCCTCCGCTACGAACCGCTTGGCAATCGCGGCACCGATTCCGCTGCCGCCGCCGGTGATTAGGGCAACTTTGCCGTTTAATTGTCCACTCATTTTAGATAATCCTCCTAAATTAATAATTAATTTTTTACATATGCCAAAAGTATATCATAACAGACAAAGACTCACAACAAAATTTTCAGCTTAAGAGAAAATTTAATAATAACTTACATCTTTGCCCTCTTCACGCAGTGAAACAAATATCGGAAATTGCAGACTGTTCTGCCCGGTTTTTTTATCGCTGCTCTCTTCTTTATATTTCACTTCAATCACCCGGCCGGGAAGCTTGTCACGAACATTCCAGAACGCTTCGCGCTGTTCATCCGACATCCCGGAACCCACGTTTAGTTTGTTTCCGTTGTAATCCACGACAAAAGCGCCAAGTTTGCCTAACAGTCGGTTTGCTCCCTCTTCGACGGAGATCACTTTTAAATCGATCGTGTAAAACCGCTTGACTTTCAAAATGCCGCTATGACGTTTGCAATAATACTTGCTGTCACGATTTAGCATTAAGCCCTCTTTGTCCTCGCGCACCATTTTCTCTAAAAAGTGATCAATCATCGAAACGTCGTCGCCGTAATACAAAACTTCAACAGTTGAAATATACCGCAATCCCAAATTTTCGATCTTTTCGCGAATTTCAGTGAGAAAAGCAAGCCGGTCTTTATAGAGCAGTTCGCTCTCCCCTTCGGCAAATTCGCGTTTGGGCAGAATGTCAAATACAATCATTTGTATTGCGCGCTTATCTCTTTCGTCTTGGCTGAGTATACCCGTGCCAATCCTGAAATTTTCGTTGTCCGGGAGACCGTCGGTGTTGATACGTACCAGTTCGCCGTCAAGAACCCAGTCGCCTGGCTTAGGGAAAAGCTGGGTTATATCGCCAATAATATGTTCCAATCCGGAGAATTCTTTGCCCTGGCGGCTTAATATCTTGTTTTCAAAAAATGTCCCGCGGACGCCGTTGAGTTTTTGGCTGAGACTGAACCATTCATTTTCCTTGAGAGGGGATTTTTCCAAATTGTATGATTGCTGCACCTCCCATTGTGGGATGAAATCTTTGCCGAACGCTTTGTTTGCGGTTTTTGTATCGAACCCGAGTCGCGCGCTTTTTGTTATTATTGAGACATAAAATTCCCGCATGTCCGAGGGATGTTCATCTAAAAAATGTTGTATATTTGAAATTATCTCGTCGGTTCCGGTATTGTTGAAAATAAGATATTCCATCAAATCCGCGAAAGAAGAAAATTCCTGCGTCGGCGGCTTATTCGGTATTTTTGCAATTTTCTTTGTCGATATCCCAGTGATTAAAAACGGGTTTAAGAGATATTTTAACAAAAGCTTAAAATGTTCGTTTTCGCTGTTTTGTAGAAGGATTTCCTTTTTTGCAAGGCTTGAACTTGTCTGCGACAACAGCGCGAAAAGATCTTTTGCGATTTTGTCATTTAATAAACTGTTTTCCATAAAAGCCTCCTTTTATCAGTCCTGTTGCAAAAGGCAGCAGCATTCAACGTGCTTGCAGCGCGGGAACATGTCAAACGGCGCGGCGTTTTTGAGCGAAAACCCGAGATTGCGAAATTCCGCAAGGTCCCGCGCGAGTGTGCCGGGGTCGCATGACACATACACAACGCGCTTTGGGGCCATACCCGCGACGGCGTGTATTACATCCGGGGACAAGCCTCGGCGCGGCGGGTCCACAACGACGACCTGCGGTGCGCCGGAGTTTTTCAACGTATCAGCCGCAAGTGATGCGTCGACGCATATGAACTTCGCGTTTTCGATGCCGTTTAATTCCGCGTTGCGGCGCGCGTCTTCGATCGCGGCGGGGACTATTTCCGCGCCGATAACGCGCCCGGCGCTTTGCGCCAGCAGCAGTGTTATCGTACCCGCGCCGCAGTAAAGGTCGAGCGCCAGGTCGTCGCGGGTGAGGGCGGAAAACTCGGCGGTTTTGTGATACAGTCGCTCGGCTTGCGCGCGATTGACCTGGTAAAACGACAGCGGCGACAGCCGGAATTTCAGTCCGCACAGCTCGTCTGTGATGCGACTGTCACCCCAAATAGTGCGAAATGCACCGGCCAGGACGGTATTCCCGGGCGTTTTGTTGACATTCAGGACAATGCTTGCGGTTTCAGGGCAAGCTTGCAGAAGAGCGTCTACAAGCTTATCCTGATGATCCAGATGTTCCCACGCCGTGACGAGCGCGATTTGCGCCGTATCCGTCGCGGCGGCGTGGCGGACAAACACGCGGCGCACGGCCCCGGCGAGGGTCTTTTCATTGTAGGTGAGTATGCCGTGAGCATCCGTCCAGCGCGTGACAGCCTGCGCCGCCCGGCGCGACACGTCGGCCTGTATTATGCATCCGGCGGCGGGGACAATGTCGTGTGTGCGTTCCCTGTAAAACCCGGCGACAGCGCGTCCATCAGCTTCACCGACGGCGTAGACCGCTTTGTTGCGGTATCCCTCCAAAGTTTCACAACCGACAACAGGAGGCACGTCAATGTCAAACCCGCCGATGCGCCGAAGCGCGTCCTCAACGCGCAGACGCTTGAGTTCCAGCTCCTCACCGTAGTCCATATGCATAAAATCACATCCGCCGCATTTGCCGAAATTTTTGCACGCGGGCGTGGTCCTATGCGGCGAGGGCGTTATGATTTCTACGATCTTCGCGTAAGCGACATTACGCAGGACTTTCAACAGTCTGATGCGGCAGACTTCCCCGCGCAGCGCGCCTTTCACGAAGATGACAAAGCCGCTAACCTTGGTCACGCCGAGACCGGATGAGTTGTAGCTCTCGATTGTCACGATATGTTCAGCGTTTTTTGCAAGCTCCGGCATTTAGCGGCCCCCTTTTTGAAGTATTGTACTACAGAGTTGCGCGTTATTCAATACGGAGACTCTTTTCTTTTCCGCCAAAATGTGCGATAATAAGGTATAACCAAAATTCAGAGGTGTATTTACTTTGCTGGATGAGCTGCGTCAAAAGGCCCTGGGTCTGCCGCTTTTGCCGGGGGTCTATATAATGAAAGACAAGTCCGGCCGCGTTATATACGTTGGGAAAGCGGCGCGGCTTAAAAACCGCGTCGCCAGTTATTTTGCAGGCGCACATGATGGTAAAACCGAAGCCCTGATTTCAAAAATCGCCGATTTCGACGTGATAATCTCAAATTCCGAGTTCGAGTCGCTTTTGCTGGAGAACTCGCTGATTAAACACCACATGCCGAAGTATAACATCCTGTTGCGCGACGATAAAGGCTATCCATTTATCAGGGTGGACCGGCGGCAGGAGTACCCGGTGTTTACGATTGCTTCAAAGCCGGCAAGCGATGGCGCGAAATACCTCGGGCCGTACGGCGGCAGAAGCATCACGCGCGAGGCTATCGACACCGTTTGTAAAGCGTTGCAAATCCCGGTTTGCGGTAAGGATTTCACCCGTGCCGCCGGGAAAGAGCGCCCGTGTCTGCACTTTCACATCGGCGCGTGCCGCGCGTATTGCCAGCACGGCTCGACAGCGGGGGAGTACCGGGAGGCGATTGACGCGGCCGTCGATGTTTTTCAAGGAAAAACGGCGGGGCTGATAGAAAAATTCACAAGAGAGATGAACGAGGCGGCGGAGAACCTTTCGTTTGAAATGGCTGCCCAGAAGCGCGACCGGATCCGCGCCGTTGAGCAGCTTGAGTACAAGCAGCTTGTAATCGCTGGGGCAATGGCTGACACCGACGTGACCGGGTTTTTCCGAGGGCCGGTCAAGAGCTGTTTCACCGTTTTGCACTACGTGGGCGGCAACCTTATTTCCAAGGATTTCGAGCTGTTTGACACCCCGGTTGAGGACGACGCGGAGGCTGTTTCGGGCATTGTCAGGCAGTATTACGAAAAGCGCGGATTTTTGCCAAAGAACATATATCTTCCATTTTCCACGGCCGACATGGATATTTTGGAGAAGTTTTTCAGCGAAAAAGCAGGCCGCCGCGTCTATCTGCGCGCGCCTTTGCGCGGCGACGGGGCAAGGCTGGTCGAAACGGCGAACATAAACGCGAGGGAAGAGGCCGAACGGGTGACGAGCCGTGAAGAAAAGACGTTAAAAACCCTCCAGTGGCTGCAAAACGCGCTGAAACTGGAAAAACCGCCGGAGAGGATCGAGGCGTTCGATATCTCAAACACCGGCGCGTCCGACATTGCGGCGTCGATGACGGTTTTTGTAAAAGGCAAACCGTATAAAAAGGACTACAGGCGGTTTAAGATAAAGACAGTGCAGGGACAGGACGATTATCAGAGCATGAGTGAGGTTATTCAGAGGCGAATTATGCGGCACATGGCCGGAGATGAAAAATTCGCAAAGCTGCCTGACCTTATGCTGATTGACGGCGGGGCGGTCCATGCCGCCGCCGCCCGCGCCGCGCTGGGCGACTTCTGCAACGACCTGCCGGTGTACGGCATGGTCAAAGACGCGCGGCACAGGACGCGCGCGCTCATGTCGCCGGACGGCGAGGAGATAGGGATTTCGGGCAACCCAGCCGTCTTCGCGCTTATCGGCACGATACAGGAAGAGGCGCACAGGTTTGCCGCCGAGTATCACAGGACTCTGCGGTCTAAGAGCAGTTACAAGTCTAAGCTCGACGAGATAGAGGGTGTGGGTGAAAAACGCCGGAACGCGCTGTTGAAAAGCTTCGGAAGTTTGAAGAAAATCGCGGCGGCAAGTGTGGGGGAATTATCGGCGGTGGTGCCTAAAGACGTCGCGGAGAAGATTTTTGCGTATTTTAATAAGGATCAAATTGGCTAATCAAATTATGAAAGGCGGGAAATTTTGGTGAAAAGAAAACATATAAGACTGCCGATAATATTGTCAGTCTTAGTGGCTGTAGCTTCATCAGTTTACAATACGCCGGGCACACAGGCGGGTACAAGTAATACGGCAGAAATAGAAATTCATATTTCGGTAGCAAACTGGACTTTTGCGGAAACTGCGCAGCACGCCACAGATGTGGTGGTTGCAGAGTTTGTGACAACCAGGCCATTCGGGCAAAACTTGACGGAGTTTGAGTTTATTGTACATGAAAGGGTTTTCGGCAACGCGGCGGACAGGATATTCGTTTATGAGGGTAAAAGCGTATCCGCACTTAGAGGAAATGAACAGCCATTTACAGCTGGTAGACAATACTTACTATTGCTCTATAACCTTGCCGATGTCTATGCAACCACACATGAAGACGGCTTTTTGTTCCTGACCGATCTTGTGCTCGACGTAAATGCCCCGGCAAGAGGCACAATGTACGGCGAACCATTGAGAAGACATTCAATGGGTATGAACTTCAATAGAATAGGTCTTACAAGGAGGGGAATAGTGTCGTATGTAAGCAGATTGACACGTGATAACACGCCAGTAAGAGAATTTATTAGGTCTGAAAACTTGGAAGACATTATAGCAGATTTGCCGTATGTCTTGGTTGTTGAAATCTGCGCGCCTTTCAGACTGGTGAGTGAGCAAACTACAAGCGACTGGGTGGAAAGCGACATATTCTACGCCACTGTTGTTGAAGTGCTAAAAGGCGATGTTGACGTTGGGATTGAGCTGAATATTAGCTTCTTCGCGAACACGATGCAAACCGGAGAGCGGCACATTGTTGCAGTTAAGCGTTTAACCCCTGGAAGCACTACCTTTAGTTTTACCTCGCGCAACAGCCTATTCGCGATGGACCAACTGGATGAGATTCTGACGATACTGAACTATCATAACAATCACATTGAAAGCGGTGACTAAATGAGAATAATAAGCGGAACTGCGAGAGGCCGCAAACTGAAAGAACCGCGCGGGTTTGATATAAGGCCGACGCCCGATATGGTCAAAGAGTCAATTTTCAATATCATACAATTTGATATTGAGGGCACACGCGTACTCGACCTGTTCGCGGGGACGGGTCAGCTTGGGATTGAAGCACTGTCACGCGGGGCGAAATCGGCCGTGTTCGTCGATTCAAAGCCGGAGGCGGCCAGGCTGATGCGCGAGAACCTGAAAATATGCGGGTTTGAGGACTTGGCGGAGGTCTACACCTGCGATGCGCTCTCGTATCTGAAAGGCGGCGAGAGGTTTGACCTGATTTTCCTAGACCCGCCGTATGACTCGCCGTTGATTGACAAAGCGCTGTCAAAAATAATAGAATTTGACAAACTGGACGAACATGGTATAATAATCTGCGAAACAAAAGCTGCGCGGCCGATGCCGGACTGTACGCCGCCGTATGTGCTGCGGAAAGAATACAGATACGGCGGAGTGAAAATAACGCGGTATGAACGCGACGTTGAGGCGGCGCGAGACAGTAAAATTTAAGAGGCAGGATTATGAATACAGCCGTGTACCCGGGCAGCTTTGACCCGATCACGCTTGGACATTTGAATATCATCAGGCGGACGGCGGCGGTGTTTGATAAAGTTTATGTCTGCGTTATGGTCAATTCGACAAAAAAACCGCTTTTTGATCGTGACGAGAGGGTGGAGCTTATTGAGCGGACCGTGGCGAAATACAAAAACGTCGTGGTGGAGACATCTGGCGACCTTGTCGTTAAGTATATGAAAGATAGGGGCGCGAAAGTGATAGTCAAGGGGCTTCGCGCGGTGTCCGACTTTGACAGGGAGTTTCAGATCGCGCTTGTAAACAGAAAGATCGACCACGGTATTGAGACGCTGTTTATGCCGTCCAGCGAGAAATACACGTACCTGAGTTCAACGGTTGTCAAGGAAATGGCGCAGTACGGCGCGGACCTGCGCGCGTTTGTGCCGAAAGAGATAATCGAAGACGTGTATCGCAAAGTTAACAGTGAGAGGTGAACAATATGGGTGGCAGGGTTCAGGAATTGCTGGAAATGCTCCACGCGATGATATCGGATGCGTGGGGGCTTCCGCTAGGCGCTGAGAAGTGCGTTATAGAGCGTGATAAAGCGCTTGACCTTTTGGATGAAATCAAGGCGCAGTTTCCGTCGGAAGTGGCGGAGGCGAAGCGGCTTGTTGACGCGCGAGCGGAATTTATCAGCAACGCCAAGCGCGAGGCCGAGACTATCCGCCGGGCGGCGGAAGAGCGCGCCAGACAGCTCATTGACGAACAGGAAATTTTGCGGATCGCGAATGACCGGAGCAATGAGATGATGATAAGCGCTGAGAAGACGTCAAATGAGCTTCGCCGTGTGGCGAACGAATATGTCGATGACGCGATGAAGCGCACGGAAGAGGCGCTGGCTGCGGCGCTTGATGAAATAAGGCAGTCGCGGATGAAATTCCGAAGTGCATCCCGATCAACCGGGTCCGCGTCTTCGGCGGCACAAGGACGAATGGCGGAGCCGGAAGACAAGGATTTCGACGACATGGAATAGTATACTATAAAAAAAGATTCAGCGGCCCGAATAAATTTTCGGGTCGTTTTTTTGCGCCTTTTTAGTTTTTTAGGGGTGCCGAAATCCATATAAAAAGTGTCAATAAAAAAATTTGCAATTTTTTAAAATTTTCTATTGCAATTTAAGTGGGGATGATTTATACTTAAGTGCATCTAGGTGGTGAATTGTGGCGCAAAGTGGTGAACAAAGAACCCGTGTCGGTGAAATGTAACAGTGAAGGAGGTGTGCAAGATGGTCTTTATGACTGGCAGATATCCACATACGATAGACGCCAAAGGCCGTCTTTGCATACCTGCGGCACTGCGCAATTGCCTTGGAGGCGATGACCTTAAAGATAAATTCTACGTAACCTTGTGGAATCGGGGGAGCCTCGCGGCGCACTCGAAAGAGAGCTGGGAAAAGCTTGTGGCGAATTTCAACTCAAAGTCAGTGGGCGAACAGGAAGAAATGGAATGGCTTATCACATATGCGTGTCCTTGTGAGCTTGACGGACAGGGGCGTATCCTGATTCCAACACACCTTCGCGATTACGCGCAGCTGAAAAAGGATGTTACCATCGTCGGAATGGGTGAACGCGCCGAGATTTGGGATGCTGAAAACAGAGCCGCAATTGACGCGGCGGAGATAACGCCAGATAAGCTGGGTAAAGTATTTAAGGAGCTTAAATTCTGATGGAACATACGCCAGTACTGCTCGATGAGTGCATCGAGGGGCTTTGCATAAAACCCGGCGGGATATATGTTGACGGGACCCTCGGCCGGGGCGGGCACGCGCGTGAGATCGCAAAAAGGCTGGACGCGACAGGACGGCTGATCGCGATTGACCGTGATGCAGACGCGATAAATGAGGCGAAGGTGAATCTTTCGGAGTTTGAAGGTAAAATAACCTTTGTGCGTGGGGACTTTGGGGATATTAAATCCCTAAGCGATGTCCCCGAAGTGGACGGGATGCTGTTTGACCTCGGAGTTTCATCCCCGCAGCTTGATGACCCGGAGCGCGG
>Ga0123355_10020140_pt1 | contig 10642 bp, 10 predicted proteins | sample TergutEmb28metaG_3_FD_89872 | JGI IMG/M metagenome (GOLD analysis project Ga0123355, IMG submission 89872) | Embiratermes neotenicus P1 segment gut microbial communities from Petit-Saut dam, French Guiana - Emb289 P1 | ecosystem: Host-associated > Arthropoda: Insects > Digestive system > Gut ... | reverse complement strand
TAAGAGATAACAGTCGATTTCTTGGTCGACACTCGAATCCACATCTCCTGAAAATGACCGAAAGTGCTACTAGCTGTATCTTGGCGTCGGATTATACGTTAAGAAAAGGAGGCAGAAAATTTTCGGCAAAAACTGACTGCAGCAAATGGCCTGGTTGTAAATTACTCACGTGTACAAATTTACTGGCCGCAGCACTACCATGTACTCACCTGTAAGAAAGGAGAAAGCATGTTATTATACTAAATTTTTTCTCAGTATCTTACATACCTATAAAATTAAGGTCTGTCTTTTACTGGGGGTGGGCCGGGTAACTCAGCCGGTAAAGCGACTGAGCTACGGGCTGGACGGTCCGGGATCCAATCACGGTGGGGACGAGACTTTCCGCCCGTCCAGGCAGGCCATGGGGCCCACCCAGCCTTCTGTAAAATGAGTACTGGGTCTTTCCCGGGAGTAGAGGCGGCCGGGACGTGGGGACTGACCACCCCCCCACCCCATCTAGTGCCGAGGTCCTAGAAAGAGTAGAGCTATACCTCTACTCACCCTAAGGGTTTCGTGGCCTGTAAAAAGGGTGAAACCTACCTTTTACTGGAGAATAAAAATAGCTGAACACTTCCTTTAGCCTCAAATGCTAATAGAAACATATTCCTATTTTCCAAAAATGTGAAAATTAAAATTTATAACACAATTTTGTTCCAGGCGAGGTGACACGGCTGGCGCCTACTTCTCTCTTGAGTAAAAAATAAAGCAAGTTTTGCTAACTCCCAGACATTTAAGTAACTGTGGTCATAGCGCTGGGATTCTGTTGCTTAGTTCGCTCGTGAATCCGTTCAGGAACCAGCAAAATGTGTCTGCCTAGTAGCCTTCAATGTGGATTTGGCAGGGAATTCCCCAACTCCCAAACCAAATACTAACCATGATGGCACTGAGACTCGGAGCAATACGGTGGGATTTGGAAAGAAAGACAGTTAATACTGATCGCATGAACTTTTAAGATATCGGAAAATGTGTAGAAACTTCAGGAGAAATGGCGGCAGGATTCAGCATCCAGCAATAAATGAACTAGATTTTTTCGAGTGACGGAAAGTATAGATGGCGTAAAATAATCTCTTTCTTTCTTCCTACCAGACACTCCTAGATACATCTTTCTTTCCGTATTCATTTTTTATTTCCTTTATCCCTCCTTCCCTTTATTTAAATTCTACTTCCCTTCCATATTTTCCTTACAGGCCTGCTTTCCTTCTTTCTTTCTTTCTTTCTTTTTCTTTCTTCGTATTTGAATTTACAGCCAAATTGTGTGATAGTTCAGCCCTTCTTACTTGTTCCTTCCCACTTGCAACTTTTCTCTTCTATATCGCTTTTCTGTCATGTATCTTATTCAATTCAAACCAACTAACTTAATTCAATTATACTACCTTCAGTGCGTTCAAGTGAACTTTTCTGTTTATTATTTTTTTTTTGTTACAATAGCATATGATGATGGCAAACACTTAGATTTACCCACTATAGAAGTGCTCCAAGGAATTAAATTTCCGATACATGGGATTTATTATTCTGGAGGTTTGTGGAATTCAACAAACATCAAGAATTCACAATAGAAAAGTATGAGAAATGATGAATAAATTCGGGTATCATGGCTTTATATATTTAGTCTTCTATGTGGGAACATAGACAAGATAGAATAATATTACAATAGTCGCTGGCTCCATAACAGTTCTCCAGACTGTCTGTAATTTGTATCAATACACACGTGAAATTGTGGCCCGGTAGCTCAGTCGGTATAGCGACTGACTACGGGCTGGACGGTCCGGGATCGAATCCCGGTGGGGACGAGATTTTCCGCCCGTCCAGACCGGCCATGGGGCCCACCCAGCCTCCTGTAAAATGGGTAGCGGGTCATTTCCGGGCGTAAAGTGCAGCCGGGCGTGCTGCTGACCACTTACCCCCTTCTAGTGCCGCGGTCATGAATAGTAGAGCTATACCTCTACCCACCCTCTGGGCCACACCGGGCCTGTAACGGGAAAATTTTACCTTTACGTATGTGAAATATACTTTACTGCCATTGGCAAATACTGATAGAGACATAAAGTTCTTTGAAGCGCTCTGCTTGTAGTAAACCGTACAGTCTCATTCAGTCTCACCCTGCACGGCACACAACACAGTCCTCAAGACTCAGTCTCGCTCTGCACAGCACACAACACACGCGCCGCTCTATGACATGCTGCCACATCACCACACAATATATAACGACGTAATTTTACTGAGTGTTTTAACACAAATATAACTTTAGCCAGGTGCAGTACAAGCTCCCTGATGATGGTCATAGACCCGAAATATGTAGGAGCGATATTAATGTGTATTTTAAAGTAAATTTTAAAACTTTCCCAAGTTTAATAAATAGTGCATTTGTTGGTGTGTGAACCACATAGATAGTTATTGAATTACCATTCCACACTGCGTAAAATCCCAAATGGGCGTATATCTCCTCAACATCCTTCAGACTTTGGCTGTTGTAATGTCATAATTTTAACTGACTATAAAAAAAGAAGTGATCCGAAATACCACAAACCTAATTTACCGAACTTTTCATACGCCACAGACGAACACATACGTAAGAGAACTGGGTTTTATTTCGGAGTAATCAGGTCCTAACATTTCCTCCGAATCTGTAGGGAATACAGAGTGAATCGTGTGTGGTTCGGACCTATCATATCCGCTTAATCTGGTCTACAGCTTTCTGCTTCGCCATCCATACAGTAGTAACCGCTGGGAAATTCCCGCCTATCGCCCCACAAATAATGGCTTTGAATATAAATAAAGGGCAAAGGGACTATGTTGCACAGACTGCTGTGGGTAAATTAAAGTTACTAAGACTGAAAACTGTATGATTATTTGCTGGCAGATGAGCGTGTCATAGCAAAGAAAGCTCGGGTAACATTAAAAGAAATGAAAAATAAAATACATTTCTCTTAAGTTTGATCTCAATACATCAATAAATACCAAATCCTTAACGCGTTTGGCTACTTTCTAACGTGTACTGATTTCTGAACTCTAGTACGCATAATAATTTAAAGATCAAGATATATAGAACTATAATTTTGCCCGTTGTTATGTATGGGTGTGAAACTTGGTCGCTGACATTGCGGGAGGAAAGGAAGCTGAGGGTGTTCGAGAATATGGTGTTGAGGAGAATATTTGGACCTAGGAAGGACGAGGTAAGGGGGGAATGAAGGATACTGCATAACGAGGAGCTAATGATTTGTACTCCTCGCCCAATATTGTGCGGGTGATAAAATGGAGAAGAATGAGATGGGCTGGGCATGTGGCGCGTATGGGTGAGGATAGGGGGTGTATAGGGTTTTGGTGGGGAAACCGCAGGAAAGAAACCACTGGGGAGACCTAGGCGTAGATGCGTGGGTAAAATTAGGATGGATCTCCAGGAGATGGGTTGTGGGCATATGGACTGGATTGGGCTGGCCCAGGATAGAGACAGGTGGCGGACGCTTGGGAGCGCGGCAATGAACCTTCGGGTTCCGTGAAATGTGGGGAATTTCTTGACTAGCTGCAAACCAGTTAGCTTCTCAAGAATGACTCTGCACCATGGAGTAAGTAAGTAAGTAAGTATGCATAATACACTAACCAACCATGTTATATGATTAAATTGTCATCAGACTTAATATGTCGAGTGGTGTAAACTGCGAAAACCTTTAGGAAATTCCTTCTAATTTCGTTTCAGTTTGTCGTTAGAAACAAATAATCCCATCAAAAACATTCTTATAGAAACTCAGAGAACATTTTCTTCGGTTAGAATGAGAAATAGTTTCAAGTTCATTTACAACATGACAAATATTTCATTTTGTTTGGTGCAATCCTTGTTTTGTTACACAGGAGATGGAGAAGATAGGTTCTGGACAAAATCGTTGCATATATTTCCATAACGTAAAATCTCGATTACTTCTAAAATTTTAAAGCAAGAACTAGCTCCACATTAACATAGATTAAAACTTCGTGAAGGGTGCATATTATCTGTCTAAAATGAAACAAGAGTAGGCAAATGGATAAATCTTCCGACTTCATACTACAGAGTTACTATAAAAGAAATACACAATTTCAATGTTGTATTGAAACGAAATTATTAATTATTTAGCCAAAGTACTACTTACATGGTTTTATAGTTCATGTTTTTAAGTTTATACGACGAAGTTACAAATGTTCTATGTGTGAACTTTTTGTCACACGACAGATATCAATACGATAGTCTAATTCAGTCCAAACAGACTTTAGCATATACCATAGTAGCAGCCATTTTGTTTCAGTGATGTCAAGGGCGCTGACGTGGTGTTAACGTCACGAAAGAATGCCTAGAAAAAAAATTTCATCTTTCCTCTACGCTACTACGCAAATTGTGTGTCCACTACGCTAACGGTTTTGATACTACCTAACGTTGAAAATGTCTATTTCTTTTATAGTAACCCTGTACATTAACGCGGAAGTATATGATATATAAGAGAAACTCCGATAGGTAATGAAAGTGGTAAACCGGCTAAAGATTTAGATTAAACCAACCAATAACATGAAACTTCCCTCAGGCTTTTATGTGTTATTCTGGAGAGGGTGTGTAATTCAAATCTTACTCTGAGTCTTATGAAAATCATCTCTCCAGAAAAATAAGTCTGCACTACAGATCTTGGTGGATGGGTTTAAAGACAGCAGCACAGAACGCTGTAAAGATGTTTGCTCAGACGAGAGCAAATATAGCCTGCAGCCCTAAAGGCGTGCGCGGGCACAGAATTAAAACTGCTGAAACACAGTGAAGGATCCCCAACATATACCCTTCTCCAAATGAACTTTTTCTAAGAGTAAAACAGGGAAAATATGTCGATTCCTCTAAGGAAATATTTCTTGTGGAAAGGAATAAAAGTTCTACTCGAATATGGCTCGAAATCCTTATTTTCCTTTCTGATGACAGATTGCACTTTGAAGACTCTCCTAACATAATTCTTATTTTCGTCTCTTTCAGAATTTCGTCTATCTCTACTCTTCTTCAGAATAAAATAACACATAAAACCATACATAAACAAATAAGTCTCAGTCTTTTAATCCACGAATGTCGCCAGTTCTGTTCCTGTTTAAATTTTGTGGTTAAAAATAGAATTTAACATTGATTTGTAAAATTATAGCGGAAGGATTAAAGTTATTTCATTTCCGGTTTTACAGCATGAAAGGCGGCCCCATCCACGAAGTCCAACTTTATTGCCTTTTGAGCTGATATTTATGTAATATTTTTGTCGAGTTCGCAGAATTGCGAAAAGCGACTGTTAAATTCGTCTTGTCCGTCTGTCCGTCCGAAAGAAGCAATTCGTCTCCCCCTAGACGCACTTTTATGAAACATGATATTTGAGCATTTTTAGAAAATCTGCAGAGAAATATTAAATTTCATTAGCATCTGAGACGAATATCTCGTCCTTTATATTAATACCTATGTGCATTTATGATAATATCCCACTGAAGGTTTTTTTTTTTTGAATGAGGAATATTTCGAAAAAAATTATAGAGAAAATCAAAGAACTTTTATATTCATGAACGTTTTCCGCAAATCGTGCCGCGTATGAGATACTGTGGAATAGTATGTTATAGACAAACAGGTCACTAAAGACAATATAATACGGCGCATCCACTTCGCATGCTGGATAAACAAGGCTACAGATAAATTTTCAGAATATGTAATACTTATTGCTTTTTCACAGCAACAAATGTTTGGCTAAAGCGCCTAACAATACGTTTATACATACATTGCATGTATTTTTGGAAAACGGAATTTTTTAGTCGTCTGCAACTGTTTTAGTATCTACAAATACCCATTTTCATAGTGTGCTTTTTGTTTCACCTACAATAACCCGATAACGAGAGATATTGTAAAGGCAATTGTTGTTTCGTTGCTTAGCCACCGGTTCGTTTACTAAGCGATATCACAACAGTAATTACAGCACAATACTAGAAACGGGCTCGTTATGTGACACGTAACATATCAGTCATCCCTTAATCCAACCCCGTATTTTATCTGAACATTCACGCGCTGCACTATTCCCGTGGGGACCGCGGTGGCACAGTGGTTAAGGTGCTGTGCTACAAATCGGAAGGTCCCTCGTGCGAACCAAGCTGGTGTCGCTAAAACTTTTCATTAAATTCTTCCGGTCGCACTATGGCCCTGGGGTTGACTCAGTCTCTAACAGAAATGAGTATCAGGAGCATTTCCTGGGAGTAAAGGCGGCCGGTGCGTAAGACTGACAACCTACCACCATCCTGTGTCGTTGTCATGAAATCTGGGAACCTTAAATTCCTGGAACCCTCTGGGCCACTCTAGGCCTGTAACGGGACTGATTTACCTTCTTAAACCAGTCCCGTATTTCATCAGACGTTTCTAGTTTCACGACTATTCAGGAAGTCATAAAGCAGCGTTTATCAAGTCATCTTCTTCTGCACGTAGCTAAAAGCCCTAGTTTTTACTTCAGAGTTTCTAGAATTCCTTACTACATGTTTTCCTATATATTCGATCATATCACAACACCTTCCCTTCACAAAGCAAATTATGTGCATAAACTTCAATATTTTCATAAACAACTCTGCGCTTACACGAGGAAGCTTGTGCAAAGTTAAAGTAAATTTGATTTAGATAAAATTCTGATAAAAGAGAACTCCTAAACGCCCGAATGCGATAAGCAGTTAATTAGCAATTTTTGGAATAAACTGATAAATAAATTCATGCTCAAAAGTTTATAAGCTTGAATTTGTATGGTCGGTACATATCGTTAATGACAGGGACAAAACAGCTCCAGTTTTACAAGCCGTGAAGTATGTGCATTTATTTAATGACACTAACAATATCTGAGGCCGTAACAGATGGGTGGCCAGCTAGACGAGCTGAGAAAGCCGCAATCTGGGAGAAAACTGGAGCGAGAAGCGTGTCTTTATCATGTAACACGTACGATAGCAACACAGCTCACTACCTGAGAGAAAACAGCTAGGATATCTTGTTACCGGCACAGGGTAAAGGTAAAGGTAAAATTTTCCCATTTTATATATATAAAAAACTTTCCATCAACATTGGTGTGTTGATGGAAAGTTTTTTATATATATAAATTGGCAACACATCGGGATGAACAATTATAAATTATTAGCTAGTCAAGCCCAACTCATCAACAGATATAAAAACACTAGGTCCAAACTACAAAAATGTTGTGCTAATGGTGTGTTGATGGAAAGTTTTTTTATATATATAAATTGGCAACACATCGGGATGAACAATTATAAATAAAATAAAATTTTCCCGTTACAGGCCCGGTTTGGCCCAGAGGGTGGGTAGATGTATAGCTCTACTCTTTCATGACCGCGGCACTAGAAGGGGGTGAGTGGTCAGCAGCACGCCCCGGCTGCACTTTATCCCCGGGAAAAACGCGGTACCCATTGTACAGGAGGCTGGGTGGGCCCGAGGACCGGTCTGGAAAGGCGGAAAATCTCGTCCCCACCGGAAATCGATCCTGGACCGTCCAGCCCGTAGCCAGTCGCTATAGTGGCTGAGCTACCCGGCCCACTACCGACACAGGGAGTTACTGCATTTTTAACAATCCCCTAGATGCACTAGTACTCTGTTCTAGAGTGCTTTACGAAGAATTTCTATTGTATTTATATAGGCAACCAGCAGGGGCTACACCAGTGACCTGCTCAAGTCACATAGGGCTCATCCCTAAAACGTAATTCCCAAAGGACGATTAGTAAACAAAACATTGTAAAGCGTGTGGATGGAAAGGATCACGTTTAAATTTAAATCTTTTAAGAGAGCTATTTCACGAATTTGTGAATTGTTGAGACTTATAGAGCGCATATGTTAGATGTATGAAGGAGCAGAATTGGTAAAATCATATTGTCAGCTGCAAGCTAAAGTACTCGAAGGCTAATCTTTCCCAGTGTCGTTTACCCAATCCCTCAAGATCGAAACCACGTTTCTGCTGTCAGATATCGGTGACGGTCTGATCCATAAAAGATCAGTATAGTTTGAAGTAATACTCAGGTATCTGGCCGGAGATTGAGGAAAACAACAAGAGCAGTCATTAGGAAGAGCCAATTTCAGTACCGAGATTTGAATCTGGAATCTCCAGAGCACTAAGCATACAAGTGTCATCCACTCGACTGTGGCACTGAGAATGGGACAGTGGCTTAGTATTGGAGCATCACTTCTCTAATCTGGATAGATTCTGTTTCCTTACCAATCATATCTGCAGTAGAACAGCTAATGGAGACGTTTATTTCGCAAAAATTAACGAGAATGGATTGTATGTTCTACGACAAATTTACTAAATACTGAGAAACAAGTGTTCAGCGCGCAGGTTCAGAGTCGTTTTACAGCGTGATCCACAAGTATAAGTCTGTTGTAAACTGATTTTGCAGCAGCAATAATTGAAGAATGTAAACTTAGAACAGTATTAAGCAAGATTTAGCGGCTCCTGGAGCAAAAAAATTATCTGTTCCGTGGCACTTAGCTTCGTCTTGTGCGCGGTAGACAGGCACATGATAACACTTCTATTTAGGTACACACTTTTTAATTTTGTGTTGTCTCGTTAATATTCATTAAATAGTTTTTTGTGGTTTAACCTGGACCCTGTGGAACAAACGCCGATGAATTCTCTCACTCTTTCTCTCTCACTCTTTCTCTCTCTCTCTCTCTCTCTCTTACACACACACACACACACTTTTATTACACTAGCAACGGTGATCTTTGATATCTTCGCTCCTATGGGATATGGTGCCGTGCTGCTGAGAGGTTAGTGCCCACTTTCGTTATATTTTACCCAGTGATGCCAAATCCAGAAGAAAAAATACCTCAACCGTACCGATACGAAAACCTAAAGAACCTGCATTTACTCTCAAGTATTCTCTTCTTGACAGTTCAAAGTGCGTTAGATTGTGGTCATTTTAACCTGCTTTGTGCTATGGCATTAGAAGCTTCTTGTCGTGAGTTTAAATACAATTTTAATCACCTGGTTAATTTAGTGAATGAACGCCTGGTGGGTTTGAGCTCTCATCGGTCCCGAAGCACTTAGGCCTTAATTAAAGGTCATTCTTAACTCTCCAACCAGAATTTGAATCTTGGGAGCCCTGCCCTTTTATTGAAGTTCAAGGTTGCTCCCAGGCTCAGATTTCTAACATTCTCAGGGCCCAGCAAGAAGGAACCCAGAAGATGATGATACGTAAGTGTGGCCAGAGCCACACAGTTACACAAAACGTGAGCTGACCTTTCGTCCTCTGCTGCACACTTCCTACACAAAGGACTTTCTATGAGCTAAATTAAGCCGAGATGCGTTCTCGGGGTGTTATATCCAGTTAAAAGGTCTGTAATCACCCCGGGCTGCATTATGTTAGAGAACCATAACCTGCTCTTAACAACAAGACTGGGGTCCGAGATCAATGCCCGAGCCTGCTTCTGAGTGCCTGTAATTCCTTGCCACAGGGATATGTATTGGTTAAATAGCCCATTCCTGATCCACTGTAAAGGCTTATTTAATGTAACGAGTTCTGAAATTCAAATGTCATACACGTGTATGCTCGGTTATTTTGCGTCATCACTATCAATCATACAAAAGTCATCAATCACTTCATGTTACAGATTCTGCCTGCTTCGCTCCCTCACCCTCTCTCCCTCTCTCTCTTTTATGGACACACACACACACACACACACACACACACACACACACACACAGCACAAACATGGGTTTTGAATAGGTTTAAAATATTTTCCAGTAAAAACAAATTGACTAATACACGTCAGCACAACAAATGTTTGTTATAGTATAGTATAGTATAGTATAGGCTACGTGTTTCGACCTGTTAACAGGTAATCATCAGGCCTTCAGCAAAGTAAGTCTCAGGTGTTGTTTTAGATATTGGTATCCCAATATTTACATTTGTGGATGTACATAAAATATGATACTGTATAAAATGTGAAACGTATGATTTTACACTTCACATTTTATCGAGTATCATATTTTATGTACATCCACAATTGTAAATATTGGGATCCAAATATCTAAAACAACACCTGGGACTTACTTTGCTGAAGGTCTGATGATGACCTGTTAAGAGGACGAAACATGTAGCCTATATACTCTAATAAACATTTGTTGTGCTGACGTGGGTTAGTCAACCTGTTTTTATTGCGTTATAGCATTTCGTGATGCCCTCTTTTAAATTAAAATATTTTCCGCATGTATCTCAGTCCATTATTTCTTGGGGATGGGGAGCTGCCTGATTGAGGTACAAATTGCACTTAAAAATGGAGTCAATACGACTTCTGAGGGGAACAATATACGAAATTACAAGTAGAGTTCCCGAGATACATTGGAGTATCAGCGGAAAATGGGAAATTACCGATGAGTTACGTGTTACGTAGAGCTAAAGAAACGAAATAATTCATGGAAAGTAAATAAAGTAAATAAAATAACTTGTGAAGAAAGAATAACAACAAGATGCAACAATATAAATGATTTATTGTCAATTCCAGATGTTGATTATTGACTACTGTCTCGTCATGTTTCGGGCATCTTTATGTCCATAATCAGGAGAAAAGACCACGTGTTACTGCATATGGGTT
>Ga0123355_10020139_pt1 | contig 10642 bp, 12 predicted proteins | sample TergutEmb28metaG_3_FD_89872 | JGI IMG/M metagenome (GOLD analysis project Ga0123355, IMG submission 89872) | Embiratermes neotenicus P1 segment gut microbial communities from Petit-Saut dam, French Guiana - Emb289 P1 | ecosystem: Host-associated > Arthropoda: Insects > Digestive system > Gut ... | reverse complement strand
GATGAGGCGTCGGACAAAAAGGTCGTAAACATGCGCGGTACAGGCAAAGCCACGATACAACCCAAGCAAAATCCGATAGAAAAGTTTTTTGCGGTATGGAAAAAAAGTGACGTAAAGAAGCTAACAAAAAAAGCACCTACGGAATATAAAAAAATGGTAAATATGTTGGTAAGCCTTAGCGCGGTGCTGTTTGTAATCACATTTATAATGGGTGCGGGTGTTATACAGGCGGATAATAATATTACAAGGCTTGAGAATGACTTACATGCCCTTAATAACGCTTTTATCTACGTACAAGGGCGCGTAAATCAGCTTGCGGGTCAGGTTCACGCGCAATCCATATCGGAACAGCAAAACGCTGCCGTACCTGTTTTCGCGCCGGATGACGTGCCGCTTGCGCAGCTTCAAGAGCAGACAAACCAAACGGCGCAGCAAACAAATAACCAACAAGATGCGACGCTTCAGAATGTACTTGTATTGCCAAACGAACATGTGCAGGGTTCAAATAACCAACAAAACCAAAATGTAACAACGCCTCCGGCGACACATCCACCGGCGTATAACCAAAACCTGCCGCAAGCAACGCCGCGCGTGCGGTTGGGTATGTCCTTTGAGGAGGCTCTCGCGCTGTCCATAATAATCAATGAGTTTGACTCCTATATTATCCAACGCGGCGATACGTTAAGTGGTATCGTCCATCGCTTTTACGGAAGCGCGGATTTAATTGAGGTTGTTATGGAAGTGAACAATATCCTGCACCCGGATCTTATAATGTTTGGGTCGGAGCTTTTGTTGCCAAGGCTGTACGCACACAACCTGCCGGAGGAATAGTATATGCGTACCGGCGATTATGAGTTGTCTATAAGCGAAATGGCAGCCGCGCTGGCGCACGAGGTACGTAACCCGTTGGGGCTTGCCATGGTTAATATCGGTGTGTTGGAAGGTGAGTTGACTGCGGCTGATAAAGCTCGTATTTCAAGTATCCGCAGTGAGCTGTACCGCATAAATGAAATCGTGTCGAAGTTTACGGATATCGTTTCTATGCTTAAGGAGCATGGAGAGACGGAGTTCCGCGGCTTTGTGGATGAAGCAATAACGCCGTTCATAACGGCTTATAATTCGAGGGTTAATTTTAATGTATTTACCCCCAATAATTTAACGGTAAAGATACCTAAAAATGCTTTGGGGATTATATTTAATAATATAATAAAAAATGCCGTTGAAGCAGTTATGGATAGTAAACCGGAATGTGGCGAGATTGGTATAAGCGTGGAAATCGTGCAGGAAATGGCGGTGATATGTGTAAATGATAACGGCAAAGGGCTTTCTGTTTATGAAATGGAGAAAGCGCTAATATCTGGATTTACCACTAAGAAAAGTGGCATGGGTGTAGGCTTACACGTATCGTTGCTTTTGGCAAAACGTTACGGCGGAAGCCTGGATATCTACGGTGAGGAAAACAACGGGTGTACGGTTACGCTAAAAATACCCATCGCTTAATTAATGCTTGCTTTATTGCCGGTTTTGAGGTATATTAATATCGGTGATGAGTGGGTATGAGGCTGAACACGGATTTTGGGAATGATTGGAACGACATTTTAGCGGAGGAGTTTTCGCAAGGATATTTTTTGGATTTGCAAAAAATACTCAAGCAGGAAAGCCGCGGTTTCGATATTTACCCAAAAGAGCAGGATATCTTTAATGCCTTTAAACTCGCACCATTCGCAGATGTCAAAGCCGTAATCATAGGGCAGGATCCGTATCATGGCGTAGGGCAGGCGCACGGCTTATCTTTCTCTGTTCCGGCGGGAGTTCCGTTTCCACCGTCATTAAAAAATATCTTTAAGGAAATAAAGAGCGATTTAAACGTAGAAATGCCGACGAACGGCGATTTATCTTACCTAGCTAAGCAAGGTGTTTTGTTACTCAATGCAGCGCTTACCGTACGCGCTGGGCAAGCAAACAGCCATGCGAGCCTTGGCTGGCATATTTTTACGAATAATATAATAAGATTGTTAAACAGCCGCAATTCGCCAACGGTTTTTCTTTTATGGGGTAGTTTTGCAGAGTCAAAGCAGCATTATATAACAAGCAATAGGCATTTAACGTTAAAAACCGTGCATCCGTCGCCGCTATCGGCGTATCGCGGTTTTTTTGGCTGTAAACATTTTAGCCTATGCAATGATTTTCTTGAAAAGAACGGGCTTACGCCAATAAAATGGGGGCTTTAATGAGAATAGGGATTGGATACGACGTGCATAAACTTGTGCCGGGTAGAAGGCTTGTGCTTGGCGGGGTAGAAATACCGTATGAGCAAGGGCTTTTTGGCCATTCCGATGCAGACGTGCTTGTACACGCTGTTATGGATGCGCTCCTCGGCGCGGCGGGTTTGCCGGATATCGGCAGCCTGTTTCCCGATACAGATGTCCGCTTTGAGGATGCGGACAGTATGGAACTTTTAAAGCATGTTGGTGAATTGCTGGCACAAAATGGGTTTGAAGTCGGTAATATAGATAGCATAATCATCGCGCAAAAACCGAAGATGTCGCCGTATTATGAGACCATGAAGAAAAACATTGCGTCTGTGCTTAATGTGAGTATTGAGAGCGTAAACATAAAGGCAAAAACCGAGGAAGGTCTCGGCTTTACCGGCACGGGATTGGGTATAGCCGCTAAGGCGGTAGCGTTGGTATGGAAATTAGAGATTAGAGGATAAAATATGAAACTATATAATACGATAACAAGGAAAAAGGAAGATTTTACTTATAACCCATGTGAGCCAATAAAAATCTATGTGTGTGGGCCAACAGTTTATAATAAGATACATTTGGGCAACGCGCGTCCGCTCGTCGTTTTCGACGCACTGCGCCGCTATTTTATCTATAAAGGCGCAAATGTGCTGTATGTTACGAATTTTACGGATATAGATGACAGGCTTATCGAGCGTATGCATTTGGAGAGGGTAGACTTGATAACGCTTACGAAGCGTTACATTGGCGAGTTTATGGCCGATTCAATAGGCTTAAATTGCCTAGATTCCGACATCTACGTAAAGGCAACGGATGAAATATCCAATATAATACAATTTGTCCGTGAAATAGTAAACAAGGGATATGCATATGAAGTGGATGGAACCGTATTTTTTGATACGGCGAAAAAGACGGACTACGGTAAGCTATCCGGCAGAAAAGCCGAGGATAACGCCGCCGGCGTACGTATATCCGTTGATGAGCGTAAAAAATCCCCAGCCGACTTTGTATTATGGAAGCCGGCAAAGGACGGCGAGCCGTCGTGGCCGTCACCGTGGGGGAATGGCCGCCCCGGTTGGCATATAGAATGTTCGCAGATTATACGCAAGTATTTAGGGCCAACCGTGGATATACATGCTGGCGGAAGCGATCTCGTCTTCCCACACCATGAAAACGAGTTGGCGCAGTCTGAAGCGGCAAACGGAGCGCCATTAGCGCGGTTTTGGCTACACAACGGTATGCTGAACACGAATACGGAAAAGATGAGCAAATCCGAAGGCAACTTCTTCCTCGTTAGGGAGCTTGCTGAAAAATACGGTTACGATACATTGCGGTTTTACCTCCTTTCATTCCATTACAGAAGCCCGATAAACTTTGCGCCGGAGTACGTTGCCGCCGCCCACGCGGCTTTGGGAAGGATAAAAAAATGTGCCAAAGCTCTTGAAGGAGCGGTAAATTCGGATAATGGTTCAGAAGCTATAAATCAACTAAAATCACGTTTCTACAGCGCGTTGGATGATGATTTCAATACGGCTGATGCGATCGGCGTTATTTTTGAATTAGTTAAATATGCAAATACGGCGATAAACGTGCAGGCTTATGAGTTGTTGTGTGAACTGTGCGGCGTGCTTGGTTTAAGCCTTAAAAACGATGAGGAAAATACTGGCGGCAGCTTAACGGCCGAGGCTGAACTGCTCCTTCGGGATCGTGCCGAGGCACGTAAAAATAAGGATTTCGCTATGTCTGATATATTGAGAGACAAATTGCTTGTGATTGGGATTGCCGTTAAAGACACAAGGGACGGGCAAACATGGGAGCCTGTTGTGAAGTGATGGAAAAAAAAGATTTATTAATGATGGATAATGGATTTGGTGAAGCGGGCGAATATTCGCCTTTAACTTTAGCTTGGCTTGGCGATGCGGTGTTGGAGCTTTTGACGCGGCGTGGTTTATGCAAAGTAAATGCCCCAGTTGGCAAAATGTTTGAGAAGGCTAAGGATTTCTCATCTGCGGCGGCTCAGTCGCAATTTTACGCGCTTTTGGAAAGCGGCGATGTGTTGTCAGAAGACGAAAAACAGATAATGAAGCGAGGTCGAAACGCAAAATCAGGCTCGCGCTCCAAAAATGCCGGTGTAGTGAGCTACCGCCGTGCTACGGGCGTTGAGGCGTTATTTGGATATTTATATGTAGACAATAAATTAAACAGAATCATTGAAATTTATGATTATTTACTTGGCATTCACCCAATAAAGGGTTGAGTAGAAAGGTATAGATGAAGTTTATAAACGACGCCAGTTTTTCCGGGCTACAATATATAACCGCCGACAATATCCATTCACCTAGCGTGTCTGCAATATTTTCTACGAGAAATGGCGGCGTTAGCGGGGGAACGCCGGAAACCGAATATTTGCGTAGCATGAATCTATCCCTTAGGTTCTCCTCAGGCGAAGAAGATTACGGGAATGCTAAGGAAAATTACAAAATAATTATATCTTCCCAAGGGTTTAAATTCAATAATTTGGTGACTTTGCGGCAAAAGCATACGAGTAATATTGTCGTGGTGGATGAACGTGTGGTCGAAGAAAACCGGAATAATCCATTTGGATTCAATCGGCTGTCTGAAGCTGCCGACGCCATTGTTACTAACATTCAAGGATTACTTCTCTCGGTACGTACTGCTGATTGCGTACCGATTCTGTTATATGATCCAAAGACAAAATCAATTGGCGCGGCGCACGCCGGTTGGCGTGGGACGCTGGCCGGGGTTGGACGGAAAACAGTTGAATGTATGGCGGATGTATACGGTTCAAATCCAAAAGATATCAAGGCGGCGATCGGTCCGGCGATAGGGGTGTGTTGTTTTGAGGTTGGTTTTGAGGTTTTAGATGGTTTTATAAAAGAATACGGTGATGATATAGTTAAACATTTTACCACAAAATATAAATCCAAGCCATACTGCGACATTAAGTTGATGAACAAGGCATTTCTTATTGAGGCGGGGATATTTGAAAATAATATTGATGTATCGGATTTATGCACAAAATGTAATCCTGATTTGTTTTATTCCGCTAGATATAGCGGCGAAAAGTACGGGTCGTTGGCTGGTTTTATTGGTCTTAAAAATCAAACTGAAACGGAGGTTTTATAAATGAACGAAATTAATGAAATTAACGAACAAGAAAATATGATTCTGGAAGGGCGTAACGCCATCACCGAAGCGCTTCGAGGCGGACGCCCCATTGATAAAATATTGGTTAAGTCCGGTGATGTAGAGGGTAGCATCCGCGCTTTGGCGGCAAAGGCTAAAGACGCTGGCATCCTGGTTAGTTTCGTGCCGAAAGCGGAGATTGACAGGCTTAGCGAAACTGGGCGGCACCAGGGTATTGTCGCCATTTGTGCCGCGCACGAGTACGCTACGCTGGAGGGTATCCTCAACCTGGCCAAAGAGCGGAGAGAAGACCCTTTTGTCATAATACTTGACGGAGTTACGGATCCGCACAATCTCGGCGCAATTATCCGTTCAGCTGAGGCGGCTGGCGCGCATGGTGTTGTTATACCTAAACGTCGTTCGGCATCGCTAACGGCGGTGGTTATGCGCGTATCCGCTGGCGCGGCAGAACATTTGCCCGTTGCACGGGTTACAAATATCAGTAATACAATAAAAGAACTAAAGAAAAACGGCGTGTGGGTAGCCGCCGCTACAATGGATGGGCAAATTATGTACGAGGCAAACCTAACGGGTCCGCTTGCGCTTGTTGTGGGTGGTGAAGACAGCGGCGTATCGCGCCTTGTGGCCGATAACTGTGATTTTTTAGTGAATATACCGATGAAGGGGAAAATCGGCAGCCTTAACGCTTCGGTCGCCGCGGCGGTTTTGATGTTTGAGGTTCTTCGGAGAAGGCAGGGATGAGTAAGTCCACTCGTTTCACTGACGCTTATCTATTAGTCGACGGCTACAATATTATACACGCTTGGAAGAATCTGCGTGAAATGGCGGATGCGGACATTGAGGGTGCGAGGACGATGCTTGTCGATATTTTGGCGAACTACCAAGGCGTGCGACATCAGGAAATAATCGTCGTTTTTGACGCACATAAGGTCAATGGCGGCATTGGGTCTGTTGAGAAGCGCAACGGCGTATATATGGTCTACACGCGCGAAGCGGAAACGGCTGACGAGTATATAGAAAAGGCCGCGGGTGCGATGGTGAAGGAGAACTTCCGCGTACGCGTGGCGACCAGTGACTATTTGGAGCAGATCATTATAATGGGGCAAGGCGCAGCGCGCATTTTCGCGGAAGACCTTCAAACCGAAGTGGAGGAGGCTGAGCGCGACATCCGCCGCCAAATCAACGAGCCGAAGCCTATACATAAAAACAGGCTGTTAGATAATATAGATCCTAAGACTGCGAGTATTTTGGAAAAAATAAGACTGGGTAAGGATGAGATATAAGTGGATGTAGAGGCAATTATTAATAAATACTCGCCGCTTGTGCATGGGTTGGCTAGCAAATTATCCGCTCCCGGTGTAGAGAGGGAGGATTTGTTTCAAGAAGGTCTAATTGGCCTATATGGTGCGATTTTAGCTTTTGATAAAGAAAAGGAAGTTGATTTTACATATTTTGCCAGGTTATGTGTGGAGCGGCGTCTTCACTCCGTAATTAAGGCCGCATTACGGCAGAAACACGCGCCGTTGACCGGGTATGAACCGCTTTTGCCGAACATACGGGATACAAAAGACACGCCGGAGGATGCGCTTCTCGGGCTTGAGGGCGTGGCACGGCTTGAAGCGGCGATAAACACGCATTTGTCGGAGTTTGAGCGTAAGGCATTGTCTCAGAAGTTACAGGGGTATTCCAATGCGGAGATTGCGGAAAAATTGGGTTGTTCGAAAAAATCCGTAGAAAATGCCATGCGACGTGCGCGGAAGAAGTTATTGGATAATCTAGAAAATTTTTAACAGCTTCATTGAATAACAACGGGAGATGGCATATATGGCATTTTTAATGACGCATTTAATCATATCGAAAAATATATCTGTAATATTTGATGGCCAAATCAACAATTTACCCCAATTTTATTTGGGAAGCATTGCTCCAGATGCCGCACACCAAAGAGCGAATTATATATCGGATTATAAAAAAGCGTCTCATTTAATTACTAGTGCCGAGGTGTGGGGTATGGTAACCGATAATGATGGATGGCGAGATAACATAATTGCGTTTCTAGATAAACATAAATATACCGAACATCATGATTTCATAATGGGTTATTGTTGCCATATTTTGAGTGATATCTATAATAACATAAACATGTGGATGCCATTTAAATTAAAGTATGCAGATGATTTAAAAGAAATTAGCTATAACAACATACATCACCAAGAATCTAATAAATTAGATATTGAATTAGCCTTAACTTACGAAGGAAGAAATGAATTTTGGCAAAACCTTTCAAAGTCGCACGGCGTCGATTTAGCAAATATCATTTATGCCACAGAAATTGAAAAGCAGAAAGATGATATATTAAATTTGTGGTATAAAGATAAAGCGCGTCAGGATATATCTTCAAATAAGATAAGAACATACGAAGGCGAGATGGATTTTATAAAAAACGCTACAGATTTTGTTGCACAAATTTTCTGGGAAAGTTTATTGTTATAATCAAAAATTCGTACTTAATGAGCGCGAATTTAATACACAATATACTTTAGATTAAGATTAGTATCAATACTAAATTATTAATGATTATTTGAAAGGCTTACATAAATTGGAACAATTATCAAAAGGCCAAATAATTAAGGAAACCGTACGCATAGCAGGCCCCGTTATGATGGAGAGCCTGATGGCCAGCACGGTTATGATGATAAATACCGCCATGGTCGGTCGGCTGGACAACCCGTACGCCGTCGCAATCGTCGGCGTAAACGCCGCGCCGTCCTGGATGCTGAACAGCATACCCATGGGGCTTTGCGTCGGCGCAACGGTTATGGTTGCGCGCAGTATTGGCGCGGGTGATAAGGAAAAGGCCAACAAATACGCGAGGCAAACCGTCGGAGGTATTTTCTTGCTTGCGTCTGTCCTTAGCATCGCAATGTTCTTCCTTAGCCAAGTAGTTCCCGTTTGGGTAAATGCCGATGAAATGATACGCACGGACGCTTCGCTGTATTTACGTATTCTGTCTCTGTCTATTGTGCCAAACTTTATTGGGTTTGCCTGTTCGGGCATGCTGCGCGGGTCGGGCAACACAAAAACGCCGATGCTTGCAGGGCTTATGACGAATATTATCACGATGAGTCTTAATTTCTTCTTACTCTACGATTTCCACGAAATGACAATTTTTGGGCGTGATATTTCGATACAAGGCGCTGGCCTTGGTGTGCACGGTGCAGCGGTGTCCACGGCGGTTGCACAGCTCTGCTTTGGTATATTTATGATAAGCCGTGTTATCGGTAAAAAGCAGAAAATACGCGTTGACTTACGCAGGGTACTTAAGTTTGATTGGGAAACCCTGCGCCCTATGCTAAAAGTAGGTATACCGGCGATGGGTGAGCGGCTTACAATCTCATTCGGCCAAGTTATGTACGCCACGACGATAAACGGCATCGGCCCGATACAGACCGCGGCGCACAGCCTTGCGGTACAGATAGAAAGCCTCGCTTTCATGCCGGCAAATGCGCTTAGTGTATCGGCAACAACCCTTGTTGGGCAATCTTTGGGTGCAAAAAATATCAAAAATGCCAACGCCTACGCAAAAACTGTGTTGGCCTTTGCCGCTGGGGTGGGTGTGTTATGCTTCTTTGCCTTCTGGTTTGCGCCAGCGCCGCTTATCGGGCTTTTATCTAATAATACGTATATTATCGCTGAGGGTGCGGCGGCCTTGCGCGTTATGGCTCCGGTGGAACCGCTGTTCTGTATGCTTATCGTTATAAACGGTATTCTGCGCGGTGGGGGCGACACACACTTCGCCCTGTACGCGGGTATCGCCGGCATGTGGGGGGTACGGCTTGCGGCGGCGTGGTATGCGGTAAATATATTAGGTTGGGGCTTGGTCGGCGCGTGGGTTGGTATGGCGCTGGATATTGTTGTACGGTTTACGATTATGTTTATCAGGTATATGAGGAAGAAATGGCTTAATGTTGATGCGATATGACGGAGAATGAGGATAATTTAATTGCGAAATACGCAAAAGGAGAGAAAATATGATTTATAAAGACTTTCAAGGCAAAAAGATTTCTTGGCTGGGTTATGGTGCTATGCGTATGCCTGTTACCGAGCCTCGAGGTCCGATTGATTGGGACAAAGCGGCTGACCTTATTGACATAGCGTACAATGCCGGCATTAATTATTACGACACGGCGTATTTCTATCACAGCGGCAAGTCACAAGTGTTTTTAGGCGAAACTCTTTCGCGTTACCCAAGGGATACATGGTATATCGCTAATAAGTTTCCGGGAAACCTGCTTCGGCGCACGCCGGAGGGTATGCACCTTAGCGGTTTTGGCGACTTGCAAGTAAAAAACATTAACAGCATCGCCGAAGTATTTGAACAGCAGCTTATAGATTGTGGGTTGGATTATTTTGACTTTTATATGCTGCACAACGTTTCGGAGGAAACATATAACGTATACACGGATACAGAACTTGGGATTGTTGATTATATGCTGGAGCAAAAAAAACGCGGCAGAATCAAACATTTTGGTTTTTCCGCCCATGCCCGCCCGGAGACGTTAGAAAAGTTTTTAACGCACCGCAACGTGTTTGAATTTGCTCAGATACAGATAAACTACCTTGATTCATCCCTTCAACAAGCACAGGAGAAGTACGACATCTGTATAAAGCACGGCATCCCCGTTATCGCGATGGAGCCGGTGCGAGGCGGCAAACTTGCAAACCCAGGCGATAAAGCTGTTGAGCTTCTTAAAGCACACGCGCCTGACGCGACGCCGGTATCCTGGGCACTTCGTTATTTACAAAAGTTTCCGGAAATGTTTAATGTACTTAGTGGAATGTCCACAGTAGACCAGTTGGAAGAAAACATAAGGATTTTTAGTGTAGAAAACCCCGTAACCGCAGCCGAGCAAACTGTACTTGACAAAGTCGTAGGCGTTATGGCGGAGGCGGTGCCATGCACAGGCTGTAATTATTGTATAGACGTTTGCCCCGTAAAACTCAATATCCCTAAACTGTTATCGTTATATAACGAATACGCATTCGAGCCAAGTTGGACGGTTGGAGGCACCTTACGTGCGATGAAGGATGAAGAGAAACCAGACGCCTGTATATCATGCGGCGCGTGCAACCCGCTTTGTCCGCAACATATAGATATACCAAGCGCACTTGGCGATTTTGCGGAGAGGCTTAAGCCTAAGCAGTAAATAAGGGTGGTGGATAAG
>Ga0123355_10020138_pt1 | contig 10642 bp, 8 predicted proteins | sample TergutEmb28metaG_3_FD_89872 | JGI IMG/M metagenome (GOLD analysis project Ga0123355, IMG submission 89872) | Embiratermes neotenicus P1 segment gut microbial communities from Petit-Saut dam, French Guiana - Emb289 P1 | ecosystem: Host-associated > Arthropoda: Insects > Digestive system > Gut ... | reverse complement strand
TAGTGAAACTTGTCTTGAGCAGAATGCAGTACCATAGAGTGTAAAAGGTAAAGCAGTCCTGTTACAGGCCTGGAGTGGCCCAGAGGGTTCCGGGAATTTAAGGTTCCCAGATTTCATGACAACGGCACAGGATGATGGTAAGGTTGTCAGCCTTACGCACCGGCCGCCTTTACCCCAAGGAAATACTCCTGGTACTCATTTCTGTTAGATTCTGAGTTGACCCCAGGGCCATAGTGCAATCGGAAGGATTTTATGTCAACGAAAAATTCCAATGACATCAGCTAGGATTGAACTAGCAACCTTCCAATTTGTAGCACAGCATCTTAACCACTGTGCCACTGCGGTCCCCCACCATAGAGTGTAGGATGTAAAATAATGCTGTATGATAGGAGGTAGGTACGGTGCTGGAGTACTGTGCCTTCCGTTTCTAGATTTATGAAAAATTTGTAGGTACATTTTTTATATATGCATCTTCATGGAACTTTATCTACCATATTTCTGTTATACAATTATTACTATAATTATGTGTCATTCACTTTATATTTATGGGGCCAATTTACTTAAAGACATATTCCAACTTCATGCATTTCATTTGAGTCCTGTTGCAAATTTTGACTTAACTTGACAGGCTGTACATCTGTTATGCTTCGCACTTGACAGGTTGTACATCTGTTATGCTTCGCACGTATTACCATGCATACATTTTAATTCACTTTAGTTCATTTCAGGGGCAGTTTTTACTAATATGTTTTGAAGTCTTTTCACAGATTTGATGAAACTTGGTGTGTATAGCATCATTATTTTATTTGACAAATATTGTTTGTCACTTCTTGTCATCTTGGTTGCCCTGCTATCACAGCCTATGTAGCGAACTACCCACCTGCATGTCAGAATACCAGCAGGAAGTAATAACTGTATTTGTCAAATAAAGACAGGATCTTGAATATGGTGTTCATATAATGTATAATGATATTTTTAAGGCCCATATAATGTGGGTGCATAAATACATGTTTAAATGTGTCTTTTGAAAACATGCATCTTGTAATAAACATCTTTAATAAAAGTTGCAGGGATTCATGTTATACAAGTTATGAAGTGTTTGGATGAAACTCTGTGATTGAGAAAATTATTGGTATCCAAGCCCTTGTGATTGTTATGTCATGTAGCTGATGTCTGTACACCTTTACTGTTCAGTTCGTATTCTTATTGAGATGTGCCAAGTGTAAACAAAACATGCATTCATTGCCACTCTAAAGAGGGTTTGTTCCCATTTGTGTGTTCATAATGATGTATGTCCTTGAGAACCTGGACAGAACAGCTGGCAGTTACCGGGCTATTTACCCATTTGTGGGTGCTATATGTAGGCATGCCATATCTGTGTGTAGCTGTTGCTTCTTTAAACAACTGAATTTTGTTAGATTTTGAAGAAATTTTATATTGGAAATTCCTTGTAACACACTTTGTCCATGGTAACATCTTCCCATGAGCAATTAACAATCATTTGTTCAGTCAGATTTCCTGATGTTCACCTTGTAACAGGCTGTGAAGACCCAGAGGGGGAGTAGAAGTATAGCTGTACTCTTTCTTTAACCTCAGCACTTGTTGTGGGGGGGTCAAGGTCACACCTTGGCCACATTACCCCCAGGAAGGAGACCTGCTATACATTGTATGGACCATCCAGCCTGTAGCAAGTTGCTATACCAACTAACCATCCCAGCCTGAAATCATGCATTTTGTGATGTGGATTTTGGAAGTGTGTCTCAGTGACAAAAGCAAACTGGCATTGTTCTTATCTTCAACCGCTGAAGTAAGATGCTGAGATTAATAAAAATGTTTGTGCTTCTTTTTTAACCAAACTTTTATGAGCATATGTGTACATGTATACTGTGTTTTGCCTAATTCCATATACATGTAAACTATATGTTGCTCATCGAATTTCTGACTGTCAAAAAATGTTTCCCCAGCCCCCAGCTCTGAAATATCTTGAGTGTTGGACATTGGATCCTCATTATTATGGGTTATTAATAGTGCTTATAACTTTTTTATAGTGTTGTGTTACTTACAAAATGAAAGAATAAAGAGCTGTTTTCACAGGCAGTTTTTTTGTGTTTACAGCTCTTTATTCCTTTATAGTGATTATAACCATTGTTCTGATCAGCTCTCTAGCTAAAATCCATAAAGGTTTAATGCCAATACTGACGTGTGGCATTGGACACAATCGTAGGCAGTTCATGTCATGATCCAAATCTGTCCCCCTAAGATTAATTTTATTCTCCTATCTGACCACTCCTAAGTGACTTTCTGAAAGGTTTCTACACCATTATTCTTTAGGATTACGTCTTCTTCCCTAGTCTGGAAACTGAACCCATTTTATCGTCATTTGTCTAGCACTGCAACACTTGCTGACCTGTTTAAATTATATCATCCTCACTTCTGTCTTCAGTGCCAGTATTGAGCACATTTTCAGATGTATGTAAGCCCAATTTCTATTTTATTTTTTTTAACATTGTTTTAATGTTGGATTTTCTGTTACAGTGCCCCGTTTGGACCTAGCGAGTTTAGAAAGTGGATATCATGGGTTAGTCAAGGAAAATGAAACACTTGTGGAAGTCACACCACGAATTAAGGCAATTGGTGGGGACATATGCAGCTTCCGAATTGTCAACAAACACCATGGAGAGGCACCATTCGAGGTAAGGCTGAAGTTCATTTGGCATGTAAGTCGGTGTATGTTCAGTGTAAGGTTTCCAGTCATCGATGTGTAGGAATGCAGGTATAGCAATATAGTGACCACACTTTGGGAGGCCACTTGGCCAAGGAATCACGGTTTGATTCTCGGAAAGGGGAACTGGTTTTTCTCTATTTGGAAGCGTCCTGACTGACTCTGGAACCCACCCAGCCTCTTGTTTAGTCTATGCCAGAGTCCTTTTCCCCAGGCAAAAAGTGGTTTGGGTATGAAGCTATAACCGGCCAAATCTCAAAGACGGGAACATGAACTCCACCCAGGGAATATAACTTATGGTGGTCACAGGAAATGTTATGTGTCTACCGACTAGATGACATGAAGGATATTTGTGGTTAGGCCTCTTTAGTTTTATTCTCACAGTCACTTCAATTTTTATTCTTTAATATTCACAATCAAATTATTTGTGTTAGAAATTGTATCAACAAAATACATCTCTATATTATCGTCATGCTTCCCCTTCAACCTGCTCACACAAGTGTCTGCTAAGAAGTCCTCAAACCCAGCCTGTGCTAGCTTCACAGCCTCTACTCTCCTCAAGCTTAACAGCTGTCTGACTGATGCATGCCGAAAGAGGCATAGAATGTACTGTTCCCAGGAAGATAACGTGGCAGTATGGTTGTAACCTGAGCTAAAAGCAAGCTGCATCCCTTCGCATGATAAACACAGTCATGAAATTAATACCAGTAACCTTAAAGTTCATACGCTCACAATGTACCAGTGTATGTACACAAGCGAAATTCTTTCTCTCTGTCGAGCATATTTTTGATCTGGCTTTGAACCAGGACCAACGGTAACAAAGCTTATATTAAACTCCATCTAGTGCTGAGATTAAGAATATCTGCCACTATCACCATGATCTCATGTGCATGGGTACGGCTTCCTTCTGTTGTCCTCGTTAATATTTAATTTATTTGATACCAACCAAGATATCTTAATTGTTAATTGTAAAGGCTTCATTGTTCTCATGTTTACATCTGTTAACGTGCAATTGAAACTGTGATTGGAGAGTTGACAGCACACTTCACAGTCATGCCCAAAGTTAGAGGGGAAACTGTAATGCTTTGTGAAGATTTTGAGTGTTAAGTGTGATGGCATGGGTGCACAAAACTTGAGTGCCAAGTTGTGTGGGTCATTTAATTGTTGTAGGGTGGTGCCTAATATTTGTGGTTGCTCAGTATGAAACTTGCTTCACGTCACACTTCTGGCACCTGGAATTTTGAGGTTGCTTTTAGATTTTTGGGAAGTTTTTGGACCCCTGAGTGATTGAATGGTTTGATATAGTAAATCATTGCCGATAATATGTCGGTTGGTGTAATTTGAGACTAGCATATTTCAACCATTAAGATACTCTGTCTGTGCCAGTAGGAAGAGCAATGTGAAACAGTAGGAAAATTGCTCATTATATGTCCCAATGCAGAAAATGCAAAAAATGGTCTTTTAAGAACTTTGGCAGGAGGTAAGTGAGGATGTTGATAAAAATGCTCATTTTGGGGCCAAAAATTGCTCTTTTAAGTACACATTTTATGGGAGGGGGAATGAAAGTATTGAGAAACAGTCCCATGTCAGTGTCACAGCAGGTAACAATATGAGACAACAGCTAGATTGGGGTTGGGAGGTGGATGGGTAGAAATGATAAGATGTACAAAGAATTTGGTTCTAAATAGAGGGAGACAAATCAGTCTAGTGAGTTAAAGGAGTTGTCCTTGGCTCTGTTAAGGGATGTGTTTGTGAACTGATTCAAGGTATTGTCATAGCATTTGCATGTTGGGGCAGAGAAAAACCACAAAAAGCTGCAAGGGTGATTGGCATCCTGCCTCAGATTTGGACACCCATTAATGTGAGAAGTTGTGGCGGAGTTTACTTTCAAGTGGCTGCAAACTTCATACTCATTTGTATCATCTTGAAACCCTCATGGTATGAAGTCATACTTGAAACAAGGACATAAAAAGATGTAGGAGGCATGTGTGAACTGATGATTCAGAGGCCAGGCCCAGGAAGTCTTTATCAGTACAGAGCAGGCCTGTTTATACCTTAGTATTATGAGTCAGTTTGCCTCTTGAATAGGATGCAGAATGCAGAGCATATGGTGCTTGTGTAATCAGATGCTGATATTTTGCATTCTTTTCTGCACAATATGCTTCAGGGTTTTGTAATGTACCTCCACTGTTTCGTGTCAGTAGTGGTGTATATTAAAGAACCGATAAATATCTGTGAAACACAACTTGACAGATATTTATTGGTTCTTTCATAACTGCACAACAGGATTAATATCTTAAACTGATGCTTAGGTCCCTAGACTTAAGAAGTACAGAATACTTAGCAGAAAACTAGTTGGTATTTCACCAGTTTTAAATTTTTATGCAGAACTTTATCATTGCAAAATTTACTGAGCCTTATCTTGTATTGCTGCATCTTCACTGTTGATTGATTATCATTTATGATTTACTTAGTATTGTGAAATATAGCAATTATAATAGGCTGGAAATATAGCTTGGGAAACAGGGCATGCTTACAGTATTTTTGTGGCGAGATCTCATGGAATGGTGGCCACTTGAAAACAGAGGAATTGGGAGATCACTAAGATGGATTTTAAGTAGACTGAAAATGCAAGAAACTAATTTGTAGTACAGGGCTTTAGTGTTAGCAGTGTTGGTTTCCGCTGACAACAAATTACATTTGTAATGTAGGTCTTTGGTGTTAGCAGTTTATGCTAATAGTGAATTAAATTTGTAGGTGTTCTTCTGTTACATATTGTAAGCAAACATTAAGTAGTCTTAATGGTCAACACATTTTTGTAAAATCTCAAGTCAAAATTTTCAGAAGAATGGAAATGTGAAATGAAATCTTGAACCACTTCAGCAAATCATATTTACTCCTGTACATGAATTACTTTGTAACTTGTACAAGCTGCTGGAAATGAAGAACAGTAAAATGTTACAAAAACTGCGTTAAAATACTTTTAGTATGTTGTTTTAGGCATATTCACAAAAAATTGCAAAAAGGGGCTGTTAGCTTCTTCATGTCTGTCTGTCCTTCTGTGCATCTGTTCACTTCAAACAACTGGGCTCCCACTGGATGGATATTCATGAAATTTGATATTTGAGTATTTTTTAAAAATCTGTTATGAAAATTAAGTTGCATTAAAATCTAACAAGAATAATGGGTACTTTACATGAAGACCCGTATTCATTTTTGATCTTACCTTGCTCATTTCTTCTTCGGATGGGAACTGTTTCGGACAAAAGTTGTGGAGAAAATCAAAACACACATTTCGTGTTCAGTAACCTTTTTTTGAAAATTGTGTCATTTATGAGATAATGTAGAAAAATGTTGCATAACCAGACAGGCCACAGATGACTATGGTGCATGTGTGTTGCATGCTGGATGCCTAAGGCTACAGACACACACTCAGAATTTGTAATGCTTTGCTGCTGCAACAATGGTTGCACGAACACACCTCAAATTTACGCTGTATTTACATTGTGAGTCTTATTATACATGAACTTGATGTTGGGGACATGCGATATGTAGTCTCTTTGTATGTGTAACTTCTTTGAAGATTCAGGTGTTCAGGGATGTTATGCCATGTTGTCTGGTGAACAGATACTTTTCAAAGTGTTCTGTACTGCACATACAGCATATATCACTTTATTCTTGTTAAGCTGCACATGCAGTCATATATATAGTGATGCCAATTCATCATTCTTATTGAGCAGGAGATGCAGAACATTGAAGGCCATGTTACAGAGCTGCTGTGGTGTGATGTTACTGCACACATCATTCAGTGACATCAGAGATGTATGGTGGCTGTGGTTGTGGATATAACATGATTGTTTTTATGCTGGCCAGTGTTATGTGCTGCTGGTCTACTACCCTATATCTGCCTGTTTCTTAAATTAAATTTTTTTCAGGGGGGGTATGTGGTCATTCTTCACCTGCCTACATGTTTGATACCCTCATTTAAAGTTATTCTCCACCTCATAGGATGCTGCAGGTGATAAGATGTACTCTATAATTAGCAAGGTCTTTTTATTACTTACATAAGTGTTAAGGTGCTGGGTGGTTTTTTTGTCGTCCCCCCCTCCACAAGGAAAAACTACACATTATGAGCCAGAAATAGAGTAATTATTGTGGTTTTTATTTGTTCACTCTTCTGTTGGTAAGATTATGTGGTTTCTCTGTACATGTGCTGAATGTGCAACCTTTTGTGCACGGTAGTATGACGTTCAAAATTGGTTTTTGCCTCAATTGTAAAATGTGGGTCAGGAACTTTAGCTGAAACAAATCATATTCATTGAGTACAAGGGCCTTTTATCTTTCTTTCTTTTTCTCTCTCATTTTCCCTTTTTTCTTTCTTTGTGTTCTTTTTATCTTCCATATTTCTTGGTGCTGGCATTATGATGAATTTCTGTGCCTCAGTAAAATTTGCATGGCATGGCTTCTATACCAGATTTCACCAAAAGTCAGTCGTAATCGTATTGTTTCTTTTGGGCTGGCAGATGTGCATGCCAGATATAATATAAATATTACATTTTTACATAAGGCCGTGTTCTGATTGCTGTAATTGTTTAGAGTTACAGAGATTTTATTGCATTGAGAATATTTCATTAACCAACTGTGTTGACATTTGATTTTTAAACATATATAAAGCATTGTATTTTTTACTGTTTTTAAAATATTTTCATTTCTTTTAAATATTCTGAATCAGCACTTTCTTTCTGTTTCAATTGTGGCTGATTTACAGTGATTATTAGATGGTTTCTGCTTGATTATTTCCCAATTCGGTAAACACATGAGTGAACAAAAATTGGAGCTGGATGAAGTCATCTCTCTGTAGATGGTCGCAAATGCTATTTTACTGGTTAGTTGGTACAGCAGGAGTTAGTTGCCTAGTTGCAACATAGCTACACTACAGATCGTGTGTCATCAGTTGGAAATTTCATGTGGTTGTAGTTTTGTCAAACAGCTGTTAGTGATTGAAAATAATGATGGATATTCATCCAAAAAGAAATTACAAAAATCTGTACTGAGTACTGGAGTGTGCAGCAGAACTAAATTGCTTCCACACAACCTGTGTAAGTACTTTTTAATGAAAACTGCTTTGTAATGATCTGAACTCTATCATGGAAGTCCCAGTTTCAAATCTTGCGCTGGTAACCAGCTGCCCTGAATTGAAGTGTAATCATTTTTCTGTCATCCCTGCCAGGGCGATAGCAGCATACAGCAGGCCATTTGCATCTTACAGTCCCCAGTAGTATATCATGTGACTAGCTAACACACTTTGTAAAGTTCCATGAAATTAATCAAGACACAGATTTTTAAAAATTTTTCTTCTAAAGACTGCTTTGTGTGCACATATTTTATAGTTGAATTGTCCAGATTGTTCAGTTGCAGACTTTGTATGCCCTCTTGTTATAAGTGATAAGTGTTTAGTACTAATTGTCATAAATGAAATTGGTGTTATTTTTTTTTCTTTGTTTTAGATCATATTGAAGCCAGGAGGGGAGGCTGAACTTCGGGCACGAAAGGTTCTAAACTGTGAGAAGAGAAAAAATTACAAATTTGACATTGCAGCTGTCAGTTGTACAGGCGAAGTGTCGGACAAGTAAGGGGACTCATCTTTCACATTTGTTTTTGGAGTGCAGATGGAGAATGAGTTGTTCATAGAAGTGTATCTGATATGATACTTGAAAATTTTCCTTTGCCATTGAGCCCACACGGTCTGCACCCGAAAGGGGTGTCGACACTTGTTAGAAGAATCGGGGGCCCGGCACTTTGTAATTCCCTGTCGGCCATTTGGGCGGCCGAATCCCGCAGCCCTGGACTCTTGTGGGGATAAGTATTGGGGTCGCACAAAACACTTCCGAGTCATACAATGCTCATTAGGAATAAAGCAACATATATTCAGAACACAGCAATGAAAGCACATAGAAAACAAACAAGAAACACAAGCATGAATTGACCAGAGAAAATGCGTAACACAAAGAATAATCCAGCACTCATAATCAGCACATAACTCACAACGCACTAGCCACATGCATCGTTAGGCCTAAGCCTCAAGCTACAAACAAGTTTTGTAAATTGAATCTCTTTCTGTCATTTGTTACATTGAAAAGGGTTTCCTACTGCTGTGGGTTTATTTGAAGGAGCTATTTATAAGTGTTGGACAAGCTTCTTCCAACAGAGACATTTGAATTTTTGAATAGTCAGTACAGTCATGTGCTGCATAACGTTTCAATCAACTACAGACTACATATACAACGATGGTCCCATAAGATTATAATATAATATTATAATACTTTCCATTGTGTTACAATTGCTTACAGTATTCAGTATGGTAACATGCTGTACAGGTTTGTAGCCTAGGAGCAGTAGGCTATACAGTATAGACTAGGTGTGTAGTAGACTATACTGTACTATCTAGGTTTGTGTAAGTACCCTCTGATGTTCACACAACGACAAAATCGCCTAACGGCGCATTTCTCAGAGCATATCCCTGTCCTTAAGCGACACGTGACTGTGAACCAAGATGCAACTGTTATTTTGTTGTGTTTCTTTATTCCAGTGCAACAGTGCATATCTCTGTTGTTGACATCAATGAATATGCACCAACATTTTTGGATCCATCTTATGTATGCCAAGTGGATGAAGGCCGCTTGTATGAAGAAATTGTGCGTGTGGAGGCCACGGATAGAGACTGCACACCCAAATATGGAGATGTGTGTAAATATGAAATTCTGACCAGTGACCAGCCTTTCACAATTGATAATGAAGGTATGGAACATGTATGTTACCAGCATGGAAAATTATACAATTATGCAGATAAGTGAGATTTGTTTCAAAATGTTGTGCATGTTAATTAGTGGTTCCACCATATTTACCCCACCTGAAATCTGCTGTTAACACATAAGTTCAGTAGTCATTTTTTAACATTGTAGAAGGCATAGGTTATTTTGAGGACAGTAAGTATATCATATTATAGTAGCAACACATGAAATTTCCATGGTTTGTGACAAGACATACTTGGCATATTATAATGAAATTACTATCCTCGGTTATCCATCCCCTTTTTCAGAGACCCCTTTTCCATGACATTAATTTATTTTTATTTTGCTGTCAGACAATTTGTGCTATGGAGTAATGATAATATATGCAAAAATCTGAAGTGTACATACTGTAAGTAAAAGGTAGTCCAAATTTAAACCAGTGATGCTTGAGTAATAATGTAGGGTGTGTTAATATTTCCTTCTAGGTGCTATTCGTAACACAGAACCTCTGGACTATGAAAGAAGTCATAATCACATTCTATCAGTCGTTGCATATGATTGTGGCATGAAGCAGTCTGTTCCAGTTATGGTCACCATAAAAGTGAATCGCATCTGCAAACTTGGCTGGAAAGGTATCATTTAAATAAAACCATTGCAGGCAAGAAATATAATTGAATTAAGTAATCAAAATAAGGTTTGTTGTTGCTTTGAGCATACAGTAATCCAAACAAATATCAGGCCATCTGTTGTGTAACAGCTGTGCATACATATTTACCTGACATTTAAACAGAATGTAAGATCTACCACTTGGTTTGTATCCCATTACCTGTTCCAGTTTTTTCCTTTGCTGATTTGAGGAGCATGTCCAGTTCATTGTTACCTGTACGTTTTTGTACATTGAGTCAGTGGCTTTACATTAAATATAGTTTCTGTGTATTGCTTAAGTCTAATTTTTTAAGTTTTTTTGCTGGAATCAGACCCTCATTGTTCTGTGTGTTACATATGCAAGAGTTATTACTGTGTTCTGAAGAAGTTCGAAAAACTCCCCCCCCCCCCCCCCCCCCCATAAAACTTAAATAATAATTTATTTATATATATATTATAATTATTATTTATATTTTTTTTTTTT
>Ga0123355_10020137_pt1 | contig 10643 bp, 8 predicted proteins | sample TergutEmb28metaG_3_FD_89872 | JGI IMG/M metagenome (GOLD analysis project Ga0123355, IMG submission 89872) | Embiratermes neotenicus P1 segment gut microbial communities from Petit-Saut dam, French Guiana - Emb289 P1 | ecosystem: Host-associated > Arthropoda: Insects > Digestive system > Gut ... | reverse complement strand
CTGCTTCATCACGTCTGTCCATCTGTCCGCAAGAAACAACTCGGCTCCCACTGGGCGGATTTGTATTACAATTGATATTTGGCTATTTTTCGAATCTCTCTCTAGAAAATTGTAGTTTCATTAAAATGTCACAAGAATAACAATTACTTTACATGAAGGCCGTACTTTCATGACATCTCGCTCAATACTTCTCACAATGAGAAATGTTTCACACAAAAGTTGTAGAGAAAATCACAAAACACCTTTTATGTTCAATAATTTTTTAAGAAAATCGTGTCTTTCATGGGATAGTGTAGGAAATATGGTCCAGCCAGGCATACCACGGAAGACAAAGTAATACGGCCCATGCCGTTTGCATGCTGAGTAACTAAGGCTACAGACACGCACTCAGATTACGTAATCCTTATCGCTTTTCCACTGCAACAGTGGTTTCGCCAACACGCTTCGATGTTACGTTATACTTAAGGTGGGTACACACTTGTAACGTTACCGCGTGCCGTAAAGCCGTGACGTTGCAAGTCACTCACACGATACGGAGTTACAAGCTGAATTTTCAACCCTTTCTTCACGGCGTAACCGTATCCTGCGAGCGTTACGCCGTAGAGTTCCCAGTTTGTTACGGGAGCCCAAGCGATGTCTTTGCAACTAGCAGCGGCTTCGTACGTTTATATATGTTACGGCTTAAAGAAAAAGAGAAAAGTGCAGCACTGGTGATGTGTCACGTCGCACGTCCAGACCTGCTCGGGTCGTAACCGTGTCATCCCTTTCATGCGACGGCCAAATACCGACAGCACGCCGAACAAGCCCGTAACGTTACCGCGTAACCAACTTTTGATACGTTACGTGGTCACGAGTCCCGTCCACGATGTCACGATACAGCGTTACGGTACGCGGTAACTTTACAAGTGTGTACCCACCTTTACACGGCCTGCCACATTACAAGTGTGTACACACCTTTACACTGTCTGCCTTGTTTTGTGTAGGTCTAGATTCGAAACTTGCTCTCTCTTTATCGGAAGGCTTTAGACTGAAAGTGTTCAAGGATAAGTACTGAAGGACATGTAACAAACAGGATGCCGGAAAATAACTTCGTAACGAGGAGCCCCATGCTCTGGACTCTTCGTCAAATATCAATCCGGTGTTCAAATCAAGAAGAATGAGAGGTGCAGGTCATGTGGCAGGTATGGGAAACAAGAGAACTGCTTACGAAGGCAATGGTTAGGAACATTATTCCCTTGGCCTCTGTAATGGATACGGTACTTCGTGTGACGTAAGAACCGAATTTTTAAATATTTCTTAGGCGAATGCCATGGTTGAATCTTTGCGGTCTTCAGATGCGATTAGAAGGGGCGGCTGTAATTAATAAATTAAATAGTCAAATATATGGTCACATCGAACACTAAAATTGTACTGAAAATGAGGCATTTGTTGCCACATAGCATACAACAGCTGATAACCTTTTGTCAGATAAGTGATCTCCCCGACAGGTTGAAAAACCGAATGCAGAAATTCTGGCTGCTGTGGAAAACATTGCTGCAGAAACGTTGGCTATATTTATGTGGCTTTTTAGGTTTTTTTTCTGAAAATGGTGCTGCATGCGCAAAGGTCACTTATTGAACATGTTCTGCATAACTGCAATATGTCATGCTTTTTTTAGTGTTATGATATCAGAAATATTCCTGCAAACTGAATACATCGACAAATATGTTTTTTAAATCTATTGTGTCTGTATGTATGTATGTATGTCTCTCTGTATGTCTGTCTGTCTGTGGTGGCCTTGCGTATCTTGACGTTAGGATGAGTTATAAATTAACAAACATGTAATTACTGATCCATTTATGGGCACAATTTCAACTGTTCACACCTGCTATCTTACATTTGTCAGATATAACCCGTTGTCTCTGCCTTGCAGCCCTCAGCCTACATAAAATGTGCCAACGAACGAATCTTCATACTTTGTGTTGACTCCCCGTCATTGCCTCCCATTTATAACTTTTCATAATTTTAGGATCTCTTGGTACAGGGTGTTAGAGTCGCTCCTAATTCGAATATCGCACTATCGCGTTAGGAGCAAGAAATGAGAAGACACTAAAGACGAAATTGTTGCTAGTTACACGACATACATACCAACTTTCGTAAATACTCATCAGACACTTCCAAAAGACCACAACACCAAAGTACGATAACAAGAAGTTGAGATTAGGACTCGTAACATTAAATTCGCTATTACATAGAAGTCTAGGCTGGTCTATTAATACTATTATTTTCCATTTTATTTTATCTTAGGACTTGCTACATAAATACAAGTCGTGTATAAGTTAAATTTATCAGACATAACCTCAAACATTCAGTCCGTCACTAAGTCTGTGACTTGATTTATATATATACTACGTATATATATATATATATAAACAACAGTTACTACTATTATCCGTCTCCATGCACCATGTCACATTCCTAGCTGCAGTATTTCGTTATTTATATCCATAAACCGAATGGTGACTTGCAGCTTCAGACCAAAGAACCTCCATACTTTCTTTAACAAAATCCTATAAAATATTACCATTAGAAGTGGCATATTTCTCAAAGATCTATCACTACACACATCGTCTCCGCACCGCAAATCGAGTGGCGCTAGATCTCAGCCCATCTCAGAAATTCGCGCCTCCGCCATGTTCCCGTTATTTGCACAAAATTAAAGTGTACGACTTTGGAGATGGGCCCCAACGGCTTTAACATCCACACAAAGTTTTGTGAAAATCTGTCAGTTGCTTCAAAACTTGATTGCTGGTATAACAAACACATGGTGAATCATCTTGTGCTCGTAATCCTAATTTATTTGCTTGAAAAAGCCAAGCAGGGTAAAATTACTACTACAAAAATGTGCAAATATATGCAAATGTTCTTGTATAATTCTTTCTGCAAGGACTAAAACTGTGAAGAGCTGGGTATACTGGCAATGTGCCAAAACACAAAGTACCTCCCAAGGTTGTATTCCACGTCTTCTAACAAAACTTTTCCCATAAAACAAACGTAATTATTAAGCTGTTTCTTGTAACAGAAGATAAGGGAACAGCTGCAAGTATTGCACAATACTGCATCAACTGTCACACATTCTATCTTGAAATTCCTTCCAATAAAACGACACATCTAAAGCTCTAACAAAATTTGCATTCTTCCATAATTTACGCCAAAAACATGCAACTTTCTCGATATTTTTTCACATTCTGCTTCTAATGTACCTGTTTCGAATCCCGGTGAGTCTTTGGTCCCACGAAGCAAATTATAGTTTAATCTAGAAGATGACACATTAATTTCTTCCTCATTTCTCTTCGCTCCATGACTCAAGAGCCCAATACTGTGAGTCACCCTATGCAGCATTTTGTTATGTAAGTACAGATGTTTCTGAAGAAATGTTACAATAAACATGACTATTCTTTTAGACCCAACTGGATGGACGATATTAAAAAAAGTCATATTTCTTTGTAATATTTTGGGTCCTTTCGGGGGAAAATAGACTTCAGTCTCCCAGTTAACTTCCCTGGTGGAATACTGCCTCTTGTCAGCTGCCTGAAACTGCATACTCAATATAAAATCCAGTTATCTTCCACATCTGGACTGTCCTGTAGTCCTGTAGTCAAAGCATTTACCCTAATAAGAGGATGACCTCATTTCTAAAAAACAACCTAACCTTTATCCGCATTTTCATACAGCCTGGGTAGCTCAGTCTTTAGAGTGACCAGACTGGGCTGAACCGTCTTCTATTCGAACTCCGGAAAGGATAGGCATTTCTTCAAAACGCCCAGACCGGTTCTGGTACCCACCCACCGTCCTTTTCAGTGGATAACGCGGTTCTCTCCCGGGGGTCAATAGGCTTGGGCGTAAATTTGGTCATCCATCTCCATCTACTGCCGAGGTAAAGAATTAGTGGAGCTCTACTTCTATTCCCTCTTAAGCCTACACTGCGTGTAGAGGGAACTTAACTTTTTTTTTTTTTGCCTTTCATGTGTTCGTAGAGTAAAGAAAAATAATGAAATACGGACGTTTCTGACATAAGGTTCCTGTAAATCAACGACACCCTCATTTCCACGCAACCCTGCATAGAGTACAGGGAAACCTCAGGTTCGAAATTAATTTAGCCGCGAAACACGTAAGATTGTGGCTCGCAATTTTGGGAGTACATGACTGAACTGTCAGCGGTACTTTGTGTCGGTAGGCTGGGGCGTATTGGTGTCTTGCAGCCACGAATGATGCATTATTCTCTTTGAGATGAGAATGACTGATTAGTGTCTTACTGTAGAGAATGGCTGATTATTGTCTCAGACCTGAAAATGACTGTTTAGCTTCATAGATCTGAGAATGGGTAATTATTGTCTTAGAGATGCAAGTTGCTGATTAATATCTTAGAACTAAGAATGACGTATTAGTGTCTCAGAAAGGGGAATGGCTGATTATTGTTTTACAGGTTAGAATGGCTGATTAGTGTTTTATGGCTTAGAATGGCGCATTAGTGTCTTACAGAGGAAAATGACTGATTAGTGTTTTACAGTTTAGAATGGCTGATTAGTGTCTTAGAGCAGAAAATTGCTGATCGGTGTCTTAGATCTGAGAGTGGCCGATTCGCATCGTTCGTAGTGCTGAGAGGGGGTGATAAGTGTCTTAGAGCTGAGAGTGGCTGAATAGTGTCATATCCGAGAATGCGTAATTAGTGTGTTAGAGTTGAGAGTGGCTAATTATGTCTTTGATATCAGAATGCGGTATTATTGTCTTAAGGATAAGAACGAAACAGTTTTGTTCATAAATATCCTGATGAACATTCAAGTTCCATTAAAGGCAAGAAAATTTATTGATCAACGGGAAAATTTTTATGGCTGTCATCTGAAAAAAAGGACGGAAGCTGACATAAAATGGATCTTAGGGAAGTGTTTCTGTGGAGGAAGTGCAGATAAATCATTATCAACCCCAGAAGCAGGTTCTTTTGTTAGCATTTTGAAACATTTGGGCTCTATTAATACAAAAGGAGTTGATAAACATAACCTCAAAATTTCGCGGCGCTTATAATCATAAATTTTATTTTTAAAAAGAAAATAAATATTTTTAGAAATTCGGGACTCAATCGTATTGTTTGGTTGGACCAATGAAAGAAAATTTTTATTTTACAAGATTGTTAGTCAAAAGTCGGCAATGGAAATATGGAAATGTTACTACAGTCTTTCAGTGTCTGCATTGTTACTTCCACGTCTTCGGTTGGCAGTTGTTGGGTTCGAGCCCGGCCCACGTCTTATTGTATGTGTCGTGGACAACGTAAGGTTGGGACGGGTTTTCTCCGAGATATTCGGTTAGCCCCGTCATTGTAATACCACCAGTGCTCCACACTAGTGGCGAATACTGATCCGAAGGTCATGTCAAGTGGAGGGGTGCACAGTGCCTTCCACTTAACCTTACATCCCCCTTCCAAAGAAATTAAGATTCAATTATCCAGCATTGTTCAAAGTAGCGAGAGTGACAATAAATAATCCTGTACTACAGTTTAGTAATGTCAGTCCATCCGTTGCAAATGTCACACTCCCCTGTTGGAGTTTCATGGACCACCACCAGATAGCAGGTGACGTCACTAGGCTCAACGCTGAAGTTCTACGGACCTCCACCAGATGGCATAAAACGCCAATACACGTAATTCAGTCTCATGGATGTGCAGATGATATGTAGCGGAAGCTACTAATTGAAATTTCCATGGTAACTGCGTAACGGTTTGCCGGGCACTAATACTACAGTATAAAATATGTACATAACACATTATTCGGGTTTCCACGATAACTATGGGCACAAAAGTATAATACACACACACACACATTCTTCGATTTCCACAGTTACTACGTAAATGAGTGTGCCTTGGGTGCAAGGGTCGCTAGGTTTCCATGGTAACTAACGAGTGTACCTAGCCTGCTCATGCTATCGGGCACCAGCAGTGTAGTTACAGATTTACTAACAAGGAAAGAAGGTGGTGATCACACTCAACTCTTTCATTTTCCATAACAGAGATAAATGTAGTGTATTCACGAAGAATCAGAACCAAGTTATTGCACAATACTCATTTTATTTTATTTACATCTCCAACATGTTTCGGACAGATTTATTGGCCAACGTCAGGGAGTCATATACAGCGATATTTCAACTTCGAATTATCTCATGCGGTTAAAGTTGTTGTTGTTGTTGTGTTTGCAGTTATTAAAATTATTAAAACCGGATTTAATTAAAATACAGTCGGAATATAACTAAAATATCATACTCTTTCATAGTATACAAACAACACACCAAACACCTGATCCAAAAACTTACTACATACGAAGAGAGAAACGAAAACATAGATGTTTGGACATAAAATATAAGTTCATATAATTTAATTTTACACTGTCCGCAATTGTATTTTAATTATATTCCAACTCTATTTTAACTACAGGCTGATTTTATTCAATTTAATAGTTCTAAATACAAAAACAGTTGTAACCCCATGCGATAATTCTAAGTTGTAATATCGCTGCACAAGACTCCCTGAAGATGACCGATATATCTGGCCGAAACATGTTGGAGATCTAAATACAAACACAAATGGTTGTTGAGTGACAAATTGGTCTTTATTGTTGGTGAATATTATATAGTTTCATGGAAAATATATAATATTAAAAAAGGTTAAGTTTATATTTCTTACCCAATAGATTTTGGTTATTTAAAATTAATTTCCGCTCTCCTGTTGTCCTTGTCTATACCCTTTACGTTAGGTAAAAATGGGCAGGGTCATTGTCCTTTGTCATCTTAATTTTTCTGTTAAATTTCTTGAGAAAGGCGTCTCTAGAACTGTAAGTCCTGAATCACACGTTTATCAGCCTTGCACTCATTCACTTTACACAGGAAGGGTTCTTAAAAATATAAAATAATATAAATTTAGGTTTATACATAACGCTACTGTCATCTTACAAAATATTACAAAAAAGAACTCATTCTGTCTGAACTTGAGCCGTCACTTGGAAGGGTAATGAGACAATACACTACTTTCTCGTCAGATTCTTCCATAAAATTCCAACTTGGAAATGCTGGAAGTGTTTCAATAAAATATTCTTAAACGGAAGGAATTTCACATAAATATACGACGTCAGTATAAGCAGTATATGACGGCCCTCTCTCCTGACTCGGGCGGCACTTTTACCGCAAGACCAAGATCCTGCTGTTAAAACAACCATATTGTTGGAATTCTTATTACCAACATTTCCCTTTACTTTCATAGTTATGTATTCATGGATACTGACGGCCAAATATTATGAGAACTGTTATCATTTCATTATTCCATACAAAATTAATTACGCAGCAACAAAACAATATGTGAGGAAGTTAAAACAATTTGAAATACATGTACTATTAGAAGTACGAAAGATTGATATGAAGTTTGCAGGCGACGTGGTCTCCGGGTTGTTGCATTGCGTAGCTCTGCAATTTGTTCCCGAATTTCAGGGATTTAGTCCATTGAAAGATTCATAACCCTGAAGACGACGGCAGTATGTTCCTTCGAAACGTCGGGAAGCAACTAGGTAACCACACGGCCCAACAACTCAGAGGACCTGTTTCTTCAATACGAAAGCAGATGTGCAACTAACAAAATCATTCAGTAATGTTATTCCCAATGGATTCGCAGCACGCTTCCCGTTTAACGAGGGTGTCTTTCACTGTAGTATCCTTTAACCCTCTCGCTGATACGTAAGTGACAAAAAGCACAGTTGTTGTTAGTACTGTCGCTCTCCTTACATATAAACGGAAGAGGCTGAGAATACACCACACTGCCTTCTATACGCACCACCTCTCTCTTTTTATCCCCCTCTCACACACATCTTCAAACGGAAAGGTATGGCGGTGAATACTCCGCACCCTTAGCACTTTAGGAAATGAACTATACATATTACGTACGCACAAAATAATTTTCGGAGGATTAAAAAAATTACTAGTTTTATCTCTTTTTTAAATACAGAAAGGAATCTTCTTCTTCTTCGCATCTCTGGTTTAGCAGCACTCTACTAGCTGTAATGGATAATTTGTCAATGCTCCATGGTCACATTCATGCATGTACTATCCACGTTATATAAACGTAGCAAGTGACAGTGACGTCAAATAACCCACTGACCTATCTCTCGTACGTTCCGCAGTTATTTCAGTGCAAGACTTATCATCCCATCTCCACTCCAGATTTGAAAAGGTGCTTCACTTTACCCTGCTCAATAAACTGCGCGATACACAAGACAGACTCTGCTTGCTCACACTTCCGTTTTTCGTAGCTTATAAACATTTCGCTAATTATATTTTTATTCAGAATAAACATCCATCAACTCAAGGTGAATATGGAAAGTTATACATGCAAAGTAACACAAATTTCATTCCATTTATCTGTAAAATATTTAGTGTTTTATTTATTTAAGGAAAACGTAGTTTCGACAGTAAAAGGTAAAGTGATCTCGTTACAGGCCCGGTGTGGCCCAGAGGGTGGGTAGAGGCATAGCTCTACTCTCTCATGACCGCGGCACTAGCAGGGGGTGCGTTGTCTGCAGCACGCCCCGGCCGCACTTTACCCCCCGGGAAAGACCCGGTACCCATTTTACAGGAGGCTGGGTGAGCCCCAGGGCCGGTCTGGACGGGCGGAAAATCTCGTCCCCACCGGGATTCGATCCTGGATCGTCCAACCCGTAGCCAGTCGCTACACCGACTGAGCTACCCGGCCCATAGTTTCGATAGTAGATGAGTGAAATATTAGTATAAAAATTGGTGATGTTATACTGATATTGAAAGCAGAATTGTCGAAGAAAAATCTGTAACAGTGACACTTCTTTCGCCACAAATAGCAGATGAGCTGCCTGAGATAAAAATGGCTTCCGCGGTGAAGGTGGCGACCAACTTCCTAACCTATGGCAGGCCAATTTTGTATTTATGGGTCCAAAATACCCAACCTTCCATTGTCAAATGACTAATTAAAAGTCTCGCTGCAATATCGAAATCGCTGACAATATATACTGTTCCAAGACACAGTAAGCTCACGCTTACTTTCAAATGTTCTATGTAAACTTTGGATTTAAAAGCTTGGGAACCCGCCAACATTGTTCTGCATACCAAATAGAATACTTCACATGCAATTACGTAATGTGCGAAAAGCCAATTCCCTGGCTTTTAAAGCGATTTTTTTTTGCCTTTTAAGGCCTAACGACTTCTAAAGACGTCGCGCAGTGAGCCCTTTAACGTTATAAGCCTCTTCATATAATGAACTGCAGTTACGAGCAATATTTCAAGAATAAGATGATTTTTTGCAACGTTGAAAGAGTCTTTTTTTCGTCTGCGGTAGGTCGTAGCTAACATCCGGGTATTTAGAGAATTGGGACGTTAGGTCCGAGAGCAGATCTACCCATAACACCACACATCATTCCTCCCCCCCCCCCGTGTTCCTTGTCGAAAATACCGTGTAGAGATTTCTGGGGATACGGCCGACCAAGATGACGCCAACTGACAGACCACTGCCACTGTTTATAGGGGCGCCGGCAAGACATACGCACTACACACTGAGATCAGTCATCAGCTTGACATCTGTTGAGCCATGACAGCAGTGCATATGGAGATATAATAACAGAAATTTTCGGAATTTACATTCATTTCTAAGGTGGCCTCTTGAAACAAAGAAACGATTTTATGGACACTGTGTTACGTATTATTTCGAAACCTTTATACACCGCTTGTGTAGCAATGTATAGCGCCATCTTCAGCTGAGTATCAACGCTAATATAAAATGCCTTTCACATCTTACTGCTTTCGTTCCCACACTACAGAAAAGAATTCCTAGCAGTACTTCAGAGGTCTGCTTTCCTATTGAATAGATTTATATACTAACATTGGTATTATTATTATTATTATTATTATATCTGTAATTATTCTATTTATCACCTTACGTAGGCTATTTACAATTATACAGCTGAAACAAACCATATTTCTAAGGTATATATTTTCGCAGCTGTTCTGTATTTACAATATGTGCTACTTGTAATGTTATTTCGCCCGTGAAATATGTCTTATACTTTTACATTAGCACTTTCCGAAGTAATTGTGTAGTGCCACACATGGATGTTTTTGTAGTTCCCTGATTTCTTGCTTTACCGGTATGTTGTTCAGGTTCTGTCTGAATGATTTCGAGATGGTTCCAGTTGCCGCTGTTATTGATATCACTTTTGCTTTCTCATTATTATTATTATTATTATTATTATCGTCATTATTATCATCATCATCATCTTTTTGTTGTTGCTGGAATTACCTTATGTTGCGGTACAGATTCCAGCCACATTAAAACTGTCTTCGTTCTTACGGAATATTACTGCCACGTCACTGGATGACGTGCCAGACGTTTCGAGACAGCTTAATGGCTTCATCTTCAAGGGCCTAAATTACCAATAAAGAATGTTTATTCTTTCTTCACTCTTCTTTGGTGACGAATTCTGGAAGAGTCGCACGCGACTCGCACAAACCAGTCCCGATCAGACCACGTTGGAGGGGAGTAGCGGTACAAGTAGTATGACCTGTACCGGAGGCTGCGGATACAGTTTTTAATACTCCTGATGATGGGT
>Ga0123355_10020136_pt1 | contig 10643 bp, 6 predicted proteins | sample TergutEmb28metaG_3_FD_89872 | JGI IMG/M metagenome (GOLD analysis project Ga0123355, IMG submission 89872) | Embiratermes neotenicus P1 segment gut microbial communities from Petit-Saut dam, French Guiana - Emb289 P1 | ecosystem: Host-associated > Arthropoda: Insects > Digestive system > Gut ... | reverse complement strand
TCAGCCGCCGTATCGTAGAGCTCCATGGAGGAACACTAATCGCCAGGCAAATTGGTGATGGCACCGCATTTGATGTATGCTTGCCGAATTAATTACTCCTAAGTTAAGAAAAAGATAAGAATTAACCTACTATTTTGTTAAGGTTGTTTATGTAAACTATAAACAACAACATTTGACATGCGAGCTTAGTTAACATTTTGCGAGCCATTTGTTTAAATTGTGAAAGTGGTGAGCATTAATTTTATTTTCCAGCTTTGAATTTATATTTATCTTTTTGCCTGTTTTGATGCTGTTATATTTCTTCGCATTCAAAGGACATATTAACGGGCAAAATTTCATTTTATTAGTGGCAAGCCTCCTGTTTTATGCATGGGGCGAGCCTCTATTTGTGTTTGCTATGCTTGCGCTAATTGTTCTAAACTGGGGGTTCGGATACCTCTGTCTTGTCGCAAGAGGGGATGGAGCAAATCATAAAAAAGAATTAGAGCGACTTATAAAACCTGCTCTGATTTTAACCCTTGTTGCAAACTTTGGCTTGCTGGCAATCTTTAAGTATGCGGACTTTATAACGATTAATGCAAACCGTATACTTCCTTTTGAAATGCCGGCTCCGCAACTTACACTTCCGATTGGTATTTCATTTTTTGTTTTTCAAGCTGTATCATACGCTGTTGACATCTATAGGGGAACAGTGCAACCGCAGAGAAAACTTTCTTTGGTAGCATTGTATGTTTCGCTTTTCCCACAATTAATGGCAGGTCCGATTATTCGTTATCAAACGATCGAAAAACAACTAACGACTCGAACTTTCAATAAAAGTGACTTCACCTCAGGCTTGAAGAGGTTCATTATTGGACTTGGAAAGAAGATACTTATTGCAGACATTATTGCACATGCAGCCGAATATGCATTTGCTGCAGACCCCGTCACTATGTCAGTGTCGGCAGCCTGGCTTGGTGCGGCTGCGTTTGGGTTGCAGATATATTTCGACTTCTCGGGATATTCAGATATGGCAATCGGACTGGGTAAAATGTTTGGTTTCCACTTTTTGGAGAATTTCAATTACCCGTATATCTCACGATCTATTTCGGAATTTTGGCGCAGATGGCATATTTCACTGGGAGAATGGTTTAAAGACTATGTTTACTTCCCACTTGGAGGCAGTCGTGTAAAGAGTAAAGCCAGACTGGTGTTCAATCTCTTTGTAGTATGGGCATTCACGGGATTGTGGCATGGTGCAGCATGGACGTTCATCTTCTGGGGACTATTCTTTTTTGTATTAATTGCGTTTGAAAAATTAACGGGATTTGGGAAGTTTGCAGAGCGTGTGCCGATTTTAGGTAACATTTACATGCACATATTAGTATTAGTTGGCTGGGTGTTATTTAGAGCACAGGGTGCACAACATGCGATAGATTACCTGCTCTCAATGGGCGGGCTGAACAGCAACCCAATTGTAGGAATTGATACATATAGGATTGCTCTTGAATATTCGTTCACATGGATTGTTGGTATAATAGCGTGCATTCCGATTTCACAAGCACTCATGAGAAGTCGCATTGCGAATAAAACGTCGTTTAATGTAATGCACTGGATATATGTGGTGATTATCTTCCTTATCTCACTTGTTGTAATGTATGGAGGAGAATCAGCGCCATTTATATACTTTGCGTTTTAGAAAGGCATGGTCATTGTTATGAAATTTATCAGAGGTTGCGTTTATTTTGGACTGGTTGCCACTTTGGCATTGCTAATCTTATTTGGCATTGTTACAGATAGGTCATATACAGGAATACATGCATCAATTAGATATAGGGTAGAGAATATTTTTGAAGACATGCCGATTTCTCCGCATATAAGGCAAGCACACTTTTATTACCTTAGAGCGACAAACAGAGCTCATTTTAATGAAGTAACCTTTCTAACTGACGGAAGGCTCATGCTTGACAATTTGGATCCGCACTACTTTTTGTATGAGCGTGCAGATGGTATAATTGCGTTGGGAGACTATTTGAGCAGAAGAGATATTCCGTTTGTATATGTACGTATAGCAAGCAAGATGGAGGATAATTCAGTATTGCCATTGGCATTTTCTGACAACCATAGTATTGAGTATAGCGACAGATTAATAAACTTAATTTCTGAAGCAGGCATAGATACAATCGACTTGCGCGCAGAGATGATGCGTGAAAACAAGGACTTCGCAACTGCATTTTTCCGAATGGATCACCACTGGACTGCGGAAACAGCTTTGTGGGCAACTGAAATTATTGGTAATCACATAGTCGACCAATATGGTTTTGAGATCGATCTTGGAATGTGGGACTATAGCCAATTTGAAAGCATAACTTTTGAGCGAGCTTTTCAAGGCTATGAAGTAAGTTTTGTACATGGCTACCATTTGTATGAGGATATAACTGTTCTGTTACCGGAGTTTGAAACAGAGCTAGTGGTTGAGGATGTATATGGTAACATTCTGGCAACAGGTGATTTTGCAAATGCATTTGTACCCAGAGCACGAGAAGAAAATGTTGAACGTTTTGAATACATAGATATGACGATACCGTTTTATACATTTGTCCGTATAACGAACCTAATGGCAAATAATGATAAAAGAGTTCTCTTTATTACAGAGTCCAATGGAATGCTACAGGCTACATTCATGTCATTAGGCTTTGAATCTTTGCATGTTGTTTATCTTATGAATATGGTAACACCGGGAGTATTATGGAATACTCTCAATATGTATGATTATGATATCGTAATTATGGCTGTATCAGACGTTGTTATTGCACAGGAAAACAGACCTGTATTCTATCAAGACAGGCTGTATTTGGGACACCCTCCATATTAGTTTATAAAGGGAGAAGATCAGAAATGTCTTTCTTTGAGACAAAGGTATACGCAAGGAATGCTGCAAAGCATTTACACAATATTGTGAACCATGCAAACTTTACCTTGTGAGCTTTTAGTGCAGCATAGTCTTCTTTAATGGTATTCATTTTAGCTGAATTACTCACTCCGTCAGCATAGAAAAAAATGATTGGTGTTTTTAAAGTCCTTAGTTTTAAAGCTTTGTCCATAAGAATACTTAGTTGAAAATTATAGTCGAATGACGTTCTAAATGTTTCACTAAATGGACCATACTTATCGAAAAGCTCTCTTTTTAAACATAGTGTTTCATTTGCGGCCATCCAACCTAAGCGCCAATGCCAACTATTGCCGCGCCATCTGCGGATAACAATACCATCTCTGTGGAAAATTGCACCGGCGGATACCGCATCCAAGTTGTCGTTAATAAGGGCTTCCATCAGAGTGCTGAGTGATTGTGGGGATATGAATGGGTTGGTGAGAAACATGAAGTAGTCACCATTCATCATAGCTGCAGCCTTATTAGCTCCTTCGGCTATACACTTGTCAGACTCTGATTTCCATCTGAGGCTATAGCCCTTCTCGATAAATTGCGATTCGTAATCCTTTAGCAAATCTACACTTCCATCGGTAGAGACTGAGTCGATTATGCAATGCTCAACATTAGGGTAGTCCTGAGAAAGCACGGAGTCAGCAACTCTCTTAAGCATGTCTTTACTATCTTTAAATGTTGATAAAATGCTAACTAATGGTCGATTTTCCAAAATATCATTTCCTTTATTGCTTTTTTACTTTCGATATAATATCATATATAGTGCCTAGCGTCATCTAAAATTTACTTTATTAAATATTGCAGCAGGAGGTACTACGATTGAATCCTTCGAGAGTGGATCTTTTTTTACGACAATCATGGCTAGATGCATGGGAGAACTATATACAATTACTTTCCGGCTCACATACAAAATTGTGGGATTATGTAGTATTAACTGCGGCAAACGAGGTTCAAGCTCAAGTGTATCGAGAGCAAATTGAGTCTCGAGTAGCAGATGATGTTTTACCTAAGAATGTTAATTATGTTGTTATCCCCGATCCGGATGATAAACGTGTAGGTTCCGGCGGTGCGACTCTTAATGTGCTTTCTGTTTTGAAAAACAAATACGGTTGCGATAGCTTTACAAATAAACACATATTATGCATACATTCCGGTGGCGACAGCAAACGTGTACCACAGTACTCAGCAAGTGGGAAGTTGTTTTCTCCTGTGCCACGTAAACTGCCGGATGGGCGACGTTCAACTCTGTTTGACGAGGCCATGATTTGGATGGCATCTGTACCACCACGCATTACAGATGGTCTTTTGGTATGCTCAGGCGATGCACTACTTATGTTTAATCCATTGCAAATAGATTTCTATGGAACAGACGCTGCAGCCATTTCGTTTAAACAATCACCTGAAATTGGCGAGCATCATGGTGTATATGTATGTGACCAAGATGGATATGTTAATAATTTTCTACATAAACAAAAAGTCAGCACATTACATGAAAAAGGTGCTGTAGATAAACGTGGAAAAATTGACATTGATACAGGTGCAGTTGTGCTTAGTAGTAGAATACTTGAAGATCTATATGCATTAATTGACAATGAAAGTAAACATTTCAAGTATGTAAATGAGGTTGTTCGTCTATCATTTTATGCCGACTTCTTATTCCCGCTGGCAAATGAGACAACTTTAGAGCAATATCTACTGGAAACACCGGAAGGTGAATTTTCTGATGAATTGGCTGAATGTCGGAGACAGCTCTGGGATGTGCTAAATGAATATAAATTAAAGTTAATACGTTTAGCACCGGCATCATTTGTTCATTTTGGAACAACACAAGAACTGCTTAAATTAGTATTTGCAGATATTTCAAATTATAAGTGGCTTGATTGGTCAAGACATGTATTAACGAATGTCAGTGATGATAAATATGCAGCAAATAATAGTTATATAACACCAAATGCGGAGATTGGAACAGGAACCTATATAGAGGACTCTATCATACAGGATGGGGTGGTAGTCGGAGACAACTGCGTTATATCTTGCTGTGATTTGCAAAATGTAAGTGTGCCAAATGGAACGGTATTACACGCACTCAAATTAAATGATGGATGCTTTTGCGTGCGTAAATATAGCGTGGATGATAATCCAAAAGATGCTTCATGGTTTGGTAAGAAGATAGATGAACCACTATGGAGTGCAGCCTTGCACCCTGTACGTGAAACAATTGGTGAAGCAGTTGCTGCAGCTCTTGGTGATGCTATTATCGAACCGTGTATGAGTCTGCAGGAAAGCTTTGAAAAGGCAGACACATCAGCAATAAAAATGTGGCAGACAAAGATGCATAACAAAGTTCAGTCTGAGAAGATACTATCGTTAATTGAACAACGAGTTCCGGCTGTAGATGCGCTTGAGGAGTTCTTTCAAAATAGAATACCAAAACGCATGGTTGATTATATGATAGATGTAGCAGCTGAGTCCGAATTTTCAGAAAAAATTCGTATATACTATTACCTATCTTTTCTTGTAGATGAATCTGAGAAAGAAGAGATGCTAAACAGGTGTTTTGGAGCTATATGTGATACTATTCTGGATGCTGTAATTTCTGATATTTCTTTCGATGAATCGCTAAAAATTGCAAAAGAATACGTGATAGCAGAATTGCCTTTGCGAGTAAATTTTGGGGGTGGGTGGAGCGACACACCACCATATTGCCTAGAGCACGGTGGAAACGTGCTTAACGCAGCTATAACTGTTAATAATAAATTGCCGGTGAGAGCTACACTAAGTCAGATTGATGAGAAGAAAATAATACTCTCAAGTCTGGATGATGGTTCAGAAAAATCATTTACAAATTTAAGTGAACTTCAGGAATGTAATAATCCATATGATGTTTTTGCACTACACAAAGCAGCATTAATCACATGTGGAGTTATTCCGTATGCAGGTAAGGAAAACCCGGGAGCGACATTGAGTGAAATCCTTGACAGATTAGGTGGGGGATTCAAGCTCTGTACTGAAGTGCGTGGTATACCGAGGGGATCTGGTCTGGGAACAAGCAGTATTTTAGCGGGTGCTTGTGTCAAAGCGGTATTTGAGTTTTTTGGACAAAAAATTGCAGACGAAGATTTATATAATCGAGTGCTATGCATGGAGCAATTAATGTCTACAGGCGGAGGCTGGCAGGATCAAGTCGGCGGATTGGTGCCGGGTATAAAAATTGTAAGATCCAAGCCTGCGCTTAAACAGCATGTTATTTGTGAGCACTTGGAATTGAGTGATGAAACATATCGAGAGCTTGATGAAAGATTTTGCCTTATTTATACAGGGCAACGTCGTCTTGCACGAAACTTGTTACGGGAAATTGTAGGGAATTATCTTGAAAGTAAACCTGATACATTATTTGTGCTGGAAAAAATACAACAAGTTGCAGAGCGTATGAAAAAAACACTCGAAGCAGGCGATGTTGATGCATTTGCAGGTATGTTAAATGAGCATTGGGAATTATCGAAAAGATTGGATTTTGGCAGTACGAATACATGTATTGAACAACTGCTACTATCAGTAGAAGATATGTTGGATGGAAAAATGATGTGCGGCGCAGGTGGCGGTGGATTTTTACAAGTCATTTTGAAAAAAGGCATCACAAGAGAAATGTTGAGCGAACGACTTGGCGAGATTTTTGGCGATTGTGGCGTAGATGCATGGGAATGTGGTATACTACGATGATGAAAAGTAGAGTTGCAATTTATGTGTTTTATGATAAAGATGGAATTGTTGATAGCTATGTAACTTACATGTTACAGGAGCTCTTAAAGGTATGCCCTAAGCTTGTCGTTGTTTGTAATGGCAAAGTAAATGACGATGGAAAAAAGAAACTGGAAGATATAACTGATGATATAATAATCCGTGAAAATGAGGGCTTTGATGCATGGGCATACAAAACCGGTATGGAATATATTGGTTGGGATAATCTCGAAGAATATGACGAGCTGATTCTCATGAACGATACTGTGTTTGGTCCAATTTATCCACTTGAAGATATGTTTGGTGCGATGGATGCGAAAAACCTTGATTTCTGGGGCATCACTAAGCATGGTGAGATAGTGAATAATGATGGATTGACAAAAGACGGAATCTTTCCGGAGCATATTCAAACTTACTTTTTAGCAATGTCAAAGAATATGCATACGGATGCAGCATTCAAGAAATATTGGGACAATTTACCACAATTAAAATCTTGGAATGCCACGGTTTCATTTGTAGAATCAAAATTCACAAAGCACTTTGCAGACATAGGCTTTACCTGGGATGTATATGTGAATACAGATGAAGACATGCCCGACTTTGCGGACGTATCTTTGATACAACTAAAGCCGTATGAGTTAATAAGAAACTATAAATGTCCAATACTAAAGCGCAAAAACTTCTCTATTGACTATTTAAACTTTCTCGCCTTTACTATTGGAAATAGCGCAAAGAAAGCATTTGATTTTATTGATAAAAAAACCGGATATGATACAGACTTGATATGGGATCATATTCTTCGGACAGCTGATTTGAGGCATATAAAAGATAATCTGCATCTCAATTATATTTTACCTGAAGATAATGTGCTGCCTACTAAAAATGGCGAACCCGGGATTGATGATGTTAAAGTCGCAATATTTGCTCACATCACGTATGATGACCAAATTGATTTTTGTCGAAGTTATATTAGCTCAGCTAATGATATTGCTGATGTATATATAACAACGCTTAAAGAGAAAACAAAAAATAATATATATGAGTGTTTTGCAAAGTTCGGGCACAAAGAACCAAAGGTCATTGTACTACCCGATAACAGCAAGGGCAGGGATGTAGCTGCTTTATGGGTGGCATTGAAACCGTATATGGACGGGTATGACTATATTTGCTTTATTCATAACAAAAAATCAGCACAAGATAAACCACTGACGATTGGGTATGATTTTGCACAGCGCTGTATGGAAAACCTGCTTGCAAGCAAAGAATATGTTGAAAATGTTATTAATACTTTCAATGAAAACAAGAGGCTGGGAATGTTGTTCTCACCCCCGGTGTTACATGGACCTTACCGCCATCTTGTTTCAAATTACTGGGGAGGAAACTATCAAAACACATTAGAGCTTGCAGAAAAACTAGGCATTAATGTGCCAGTTGAAGATGGCATCGACCCTATATTTCCGGCTGGTGGTATGTTTTGGTTTAGAACTAAGGCACTTAAAAAAATTAGTGATTACGAATGGAAATATGATGATTTTCCGGATGAGCCAATGCCTGTTGATGGAACATTAGGTCACACATTTGAGCGGATATATTGTTTTGCGGCTCAAAGTGAAGGATATTATTCCGGATGGGTGATGACTGAGGACTATTCGTCGGCTGAAATAACATCCGTCTGGTATGTTTTGACGAGACACCAGCACACATTATGGGGAATATTAAAAAAGACATTGGTAGAAAGACTGAAAAAATCACCACGATTCTATGTGTTTTTGCGGAGCATATATCGCAAACTCAAAAGGATATATAGATTGAATAAATAAGATGGAACGGAGCACCAATGGTAACAGTAATATTACACAAGACTTCAAGTGAAACTGATATTGCACAGTATACTGATTTTATTGACATCAGTAATGGTGACAGCTTGATTGTGTTGTCTGATGATGATATAAGAAACAAGAATATTATTGAACTATATAATAAAATAGTTAGCGAATCAGATGCAGCATCAGATATATTTTTACTATCAGACTGTGTATTGCCACATGGTAATCTATATGAAAAAATGCGAGTATGTCTACACGCTACAGAAAAGCATGCTATGGCTTATGGGCAGGAGATAGAAGATAACAAGAGCCTTATAAAAACAGCGAAAAAATATTTGCCTGAATACTCTGTATCTATCAAATCTGTGCCATGTTGTGTATTGATAAAAAGAAGAGTGATAAACACACTTGGATTTTTGGACATATCATATGAAAGTCTGCAATATGCTTTGCAAGATTATTATTGCAGAATAAATATTTACGGATTTTCTGCGATTGTATCTCATCATGCATTATTTTCGTGTACTGATGTTTCTAGGAAATCTATACAAGAATCAGATAAAGAATTATTCTCTTCAAGGCACACACATTGGGAAGATAAAGAAAAACAAGCATCACAACTTGGATCGCATCCATGCTTAGAATTTTTGGAAGCGCTTGATGATGAGTATTATCCTAAGAAAAGAATATTATTCGATTGTATAGTGATGCCTGCTATGCATTGCGGGACATCCGAATATCAAAAGTCTGTATTTGAAGCGTTTAATCGATTGTATGGAGATAAGTATGATATTTATCTCTATGTTCACCGTGAGGTTGCTGAATATCATAAGCTCACAAATAAATACGACAATATCATTTATCCTGATGAAATAGACAAGACAACCGAAAAATTTCATTTAGGGTTTGCACCAAACCAATTAGTGCACTATGAGCATCAACTGACAATGAACAAACTATGCTTGAAGAATGTTCAAACAATGTTTGATATTATGATGGTAAGGATTGATGAACATTTTGGTGTTGACGTAAGTGGCGATGTAGAGCTAGGTATAAGAATGTGTGATGGAATCACATTTATTAGTAATTTCACAAAAAATGATTTCCTGGCATGTTATGTAAATGAAAGTAGCTTGAAAGATAAGCTGCTTAAAGTTATTTATCTAGCTACAGGGCTTGAAACTTCAAGTGAAACTGAATACGAACTACCATTTGATGAATATTTTCTGATTGTTGGAAACTCGTATAAGCATAAGGCTGTACGTGAAGCAGTCGATGCAGTTATCGATACAAGGCATAATTATATATGTGTAGGATATGGCGATAACGACTATATCCACCCTAATGTATATAGCTATAAAAGTGGTCATATTGAAGATGAATTTTTGAGTTATCTATACACAAATTGCAAAGCGGTGATTTTTCCGAGTCTATATGAAGGCTTTGGGCTACCGCTTGTTATTGGATTTAAAAACGGAAAGCGTGTGATTGTTAACAACAGTGAGTTGAACAATGAATTGCTGGGACACTTTAGTGAGTTTAAAGATAATTTCATCTTCTTTGATGATTTTGAACAAATAGGTGAAATGGTTGATACAATTGACTTTTCAAAAGAGCTTACAAGGATAGAGTACAGCGATACATGGGATAGAGTAGCAATCGAATTGGAATCATTCTTTGAAGAAATCATGGATGTAAATGTTGATGTAGAACGGCTACGTGAGCGATGGCAATTATATAACTTGATTGAAAAGAAGATGCAAAAATCAGATAAACTCATTAGGTCACAAAGATCAGATATTTCGAGCCTGGAAGCAGAAGTTATATATTTACGCAGACCATATGAACTAAAAAAGCTAATACCTCTATTGGTTTTTGCAAGCAAAACATATATTCGAAATAGACATCAGTGGATGTACAGGGTTGTGAAGAAGATTGTAAAGAAGTAAAAAATATGGTATCATACAAAATGTGAAAAATAATATTGGAGGTCATGATGAAAAGAGCTTTAATTACAGGAATAACAGGACAAGATGGATCATACCTCGCTGAGTTACTGCTTGATAAGGGATATGAAGTGCATGGTATAGTCCGTCGTGCCTCAGTATCTAACACTAATCGCATAGATAATATGAAGAACCAGATAAGACTACACT
>Ga0123355_10020135_pt1 | contig 10643 bp, 10 predicted proteins | sample TergutEmb28metaG_3_FD_89872 | JGI IMG/M metagenome (GOLD analysis project Ga0123355, IMG submission 89872) | Embiratermes neotenicus P1 segment gut microbial communities from Petit-Saut dam, French Guiana - Emb289 P1 | ecosystem: Host-associated > Arthropoda: Insects > Digestive system > Gut ... | reverse complement strand
CATCACGAACATCATCACGAACATCATCACGAACATCATCACGAACATCATCACGAACATCATCACGAACATCATCACGAACATCATCACGAACATCATCACGAACATCATCACGAACATCATCACCATCACCTTTATGATGAACATATATGGACATGCCCACGTAATGCAATCCTAATAGTAAACCATCTAACAGAAGTTCTGGCAGAACTATCTCCTGATGATGCTGACTACTTCCGTACAAATGCGGCAGCTTATGTTTTAGAGTTAGAAGCCCTAAATGCAGCGTTTACACAAGCAGTGGCTGATGGGGTGCGCACCACTTTAATTTTTGGCGACAGATTCCCTTTCATCTACTTAACCGAAACACACGGCCTTCATGCTTACGCTGCCTTTGATGGCTGCTCGAATGAAACCTACGTAAGCCCTGTTAGAATAGCCTTTCTAATCGACAAAATAGAGTCGGAAAATATTCCTGTAGTTTTTTATATTGAGCTTTCTGACAGGCGAATTGCTAATGTGATAGCAGAAGCAACCGGAGCAGAACTGTTAGAGTTGCATTCTGCTCATAATGTTACTCAGGCAGAATTTGACGCTGGGATAACTTATCTTGACATTATGCAAAGAAATGTGGAGCAAATTAGAAGGGCGCTGAACTAATATGCTAATACATTGTAAAAATGCCAGTTTTGCCTATGACGGCAAAACTGCTGCCGAAGGAATAAATTTTGAGGTGAACTGTGGCAACTATTTGTGTATCGTAGGCGAAAATGGCTCTGGCAAAAGTACTTTGATGAAAGGTTTACTTGGGCTTATGCGTCCCATATCTGGGGAAGTTATGCTTGGCGAAGGCTTAAAATCTACCGAAATAGGATATCTGCCTCAGCAAATATCCGGTCAAAAGGACTTTCCTGCCAGTGTAGGCGAGGTAGTAATCTCTGGAAGGCTTAATAGCCGTGGAATGCTTCCGTTTTATTCAAAAAAAGATAGGGCGATTGCCAAAAAAAATATGGAGCAGCTTGGCGTATATGACTTGCGCTCTAAGTCCTTTAGGGAACTATCTGGAGGACAGCAACAACGGGTTTTATTGAGTCGTGCTTTATGCGCAACAAGCAAGGTATTACTGTTAGACGAACCGGTTAGCGGGCTAGATCCGCTAGTGACAGCAGAATTATATAAAACCATAAAAAAGCTTGGGCACGATACGGGCATTACAATAATAATGATATCCCATGATATTAACGCAGCAGTGGAGAATGCTAGTCATATTTTGCATTTGCATACCAAGCAAGTGTTTTTTGGCACATCCAAAGAATATCAGAAATCTAATATCGGGCGTAGTTTTATTATGCCTAAAGAGGGGGTAAAGTGTGAAATATTTGCGGAGCAAATTTTCACACCAACCTTTTGTGGCCGACGAAGGAGGCAATGGAATAAATAATGGCTTATCTTATTGATGAGTTTAGCTTGATGCTTACTTTTTCTTTTATGAGGCGGGCTATTTTTGTAGGACTAATGGTGTCTCTGTGTGCCTCTCTACTGGGCGTTAGCCTTGTGTTAAAGCGATATGCAATGATAGGCACTAGCCTTAGCCACGTAGGATTTGCTGCTATGGTAGGGGCTACGGCTTTAGGGTTTGCTCCCCTTGCAGTATCTATCCCCATTGTAGTTATAGCCGCGTTTTTAATTTTGCGAGTAAATGAAAACAGCAAAATAAAAGGCGATAGCGCAGTTGCCTTAGTTTCTGCCGCAAGTTTTGCCATTGGTATTTTAATTGTAAGCAGCACTACAGGAATTACCACTCATGTTTGTAGTGCAATGTTTGGCAGTATTTTAGCTATGACATCATTTGATTTATACATTAGCATAGGGCTTAGTGTAGTGGTGCTTGTTTTATTCGTATTTTTTTACAAGCAGCTTTTCGCTATCACCTACGACGAAATTTTTGCCCGCGCTACTGGGACTAATGTAGAGCTATACAAATCTATGTTAGCGATTTTAACTGCCGTTACAGTGGTTTTGGGGATGCGAATGATGGGAGCTTTACTTATTTCAAGCTTAATTATTTTGCCGCCGCTCACTGCAATGCGAACGTGCAAAAGCTTTCTTTCAGTTGTGGTAGCATCTGCCATCGTAGGAGTTTTAAGCTTCTTTTTTGGAATTTTCTTATCCTTTGTTATGGATTGGCCCCCAGGAGCAAGTGTTGTAGCAGTAAATTTGGTAATTTTTATAGGATTTTGTATTGCAGAATTTGTATTAAAGGAAGTGAGGGTGCAAAATGAAAAGTAAAAAAAATAAGTGTAAAAAAATTATTTTAGCGATTTTACTTATCTTCTCTGTTGGAATTTCTGCTTGTGGTTATGATGAACCAGAGATTTATGAGGTATCTAATCGATTTTTTACCCAACAAATGCATGGCATAATGTTTAATTCCGAAAATTTTGTAGGACGCACCATACGCTACGAGGGCGTGTTTATGCGCGCATTTTGTGATATAGTTGAAGGAAATTTTTACTATGTAGCTCAGTACGGAGACGACTGCTGTGGTGGTGGTATTATTGGTTTTGAAATATATTTAGATGAGCCTCTTAATGTTGAGGTGTTTACATGGGTAGAAGTTACAGGAGTTTTGGAAGAACATCATATTGACGGGATTGGCGATATCATGCGTTTAAATGTTGTATCTATGGTTGAGGTGGAGGAGCCTAGGCCTTAAAGCAAAAATCAACCCCTCAAAAAAACAACCCCTCCTGCCTTGGGAGGGGTTTTCGTTCATCATAACATAGGATTGCAGTTTGCCTGGCAAATAACATATATTAAATGCGACGGCATCGCATCATTTAATTACCTAATTACACACGAACGACTGCACATCACGGCTAAATTATGCGCGTGATACATTAGCGGCTTGAGGGCCTTTTGCACCTTGAACTACTTCAAAGTTTACTTCTTGGCCTTCTTCAAGAGTTTTGAAACCCTCTACATTGATGGCTGAAAAGTGCACGAACACATCGTCTTCACCTTCGATGGAAATAAATCCATAGCCTTTTTCCGCGTTGAACCATTTTACTGTTCCTGTTTTCATTGAAAATCCTCCTATAGGACATAATACAAGTGTCTGTAGATATCATCTACAGACATAGTGCAGTTACTTGTTACATATTACCATGGGTTACCTTATCTGTCAACAAATTTAAGACAAAAATTGCTAATTAATTATAAAATTACGAATTGCTTATAAACACGCAAATATGGCGCATGATAATACAAATCAAAGTAGTAATTCAATCTCATTTTTCGACATATATTTCACATTTACTCTCTTTTGGTAAAGGTCGTATGCAAGCTCGTGCGATTTATTTCCGCCTTTTTCTCCTAAAAACTCATCATATAGCTGTTGAAGCTGCTTATTTTTATGGGCCATGCGGCGCGGCTTCCCTTCATCTACACTGTGAAGGGTCTTTGAGCGTTTGCTTAACACATCAAAATTATTACCATGATGCAACAGGCACCCATATTGCCATAAGTTTTGTTACTTTGTTGGGGATAAGCTTTACGCTTAATTGGTTTCATACACATTCTCCGGCCATTATAGTTCCGGTAATTTTAACAATCGTGCTTAGTTTTTTTGTTTTTTGGATTAGTTTTTATTTTTATAAAAGGCGAGAAGCGAAGCAGATTAATGCGATTTTGAAGAAGCGGAACTTCTAATAAGCTTGATTTTACTGGCTTTGAACGCTTTTTACCAAAGGATCAACAGACCGCAAAGCCCACCCTTGCCGAATTTCACTGCATGTGCTAAAATATACCAGTAAGGCTAACGAAAAAATTTGTAAATATTTTTAAACAAGACGAAAGCTACAACGGCCATATAGTGTCTTCGCAGGACACTGGCAGGTGCAGGGATGAAACACCGTCATACCTACACGCACAGGGCAAGCCCCATCATTGTAGCGAGCAATATTATAACTCATTTTCTCCATTTCTTCAAGGCGGAAACAGTTATTACTTGCTTGTTATAAGGATTTTGCTTCCTTGGGCTTTACGTGTATTCCTTTGAGACTATGCGTGTAGGTGTTGACGATCCTTTGGATCGGCATCCTCTACACGTTTTTTGGTTGGCCTTTTTTGATCTTATAAGGATGGTGATGCATTGTATGAAGCCAATAGACGAGCAGAGACGGATAGTTCTCCCCGTTGAAATAGGAGAGAAACCGGGCTGGGAGGAAGGCAAGAAGGTATCTATACACTATGTGGATGAGCGTACGATTATTTTACAGGTGACAAAAGAGCCGATGAAGGCCATAATTTTTGATTAGTATGGCAAAAGTGTTTAAGCCCTTGATTTATCTGGCTTTGAATGCTTTTATCAGAATCATCCCTGGTACAACTAAAAATATCATTTTTAGGATCACGTGAATCTAATTTAGTTACACAATTTCCATTAGTATTAATGTGATTACCAAAAATTAAATTTGACAAACAAGCCCATAATATGATAGCCTAATCAAAATTCAAATTTCCGTTGAAAGAGAACAAGTTTTAATTATCATTTTTAGAGACCTGATGGTTGGTGCAAATCAGGAATGACTTAAAACTATTTCCACTCTGGAGGAAGCTGGTGATGAATCAGCCCGGTGCGCCGGTAACAGCGCCAAAAAGCCGTGTGTTAGCACGGAAAGTTGGGTGGCACCACGTGAGTTTATTATACTCTCGTCCCAAGTGCGAGTTTAAACATCAATGTAATTTTAATTGAAGTTTAAATTTGCTACTCGCGGACGGGAGTTTTTTATTTTAGAGAGGAGCAATAAAGATGCTTGACATTAATTTTATCAGAGAAAACCCGGACATTGTCAAAAAAGCTGCTACTGCCAAAGGATTCAAAGTAGACATTGATCAAATCCTTTTGTTAGATGTATCGTTGCGAGAAGCCACAAAAAAGATTGACGACATGCGTTCTGAGCGTAACCGTATGTCTAAGCTTATTCCAGCGTGTGAGGATGCTGCTGAAAAAGAAGATTTAACCGAGCAAGTTCGCATACTAAAAAACGAACTTGCGGCGCAGGAGACTTCGATTCGTAATTCACGTAAAGCGTTTGATACCTTAATGTTACATGTCCCCTCAGTACCAGCACCAGAAGTACCCTTGGGAAAAGGAGAAGAGGATAATGTAGAATTAAGACAGGTAGGAAAAGTTAGAGATTTCGACTTCCCATTCAAAGACCACCTTGAGCTTTGCGAACTTCACGATATGGTAGACATACCCCGTGCAACCAAAATCGCGGGTAGCCGCTCATATTATCTTAAAAATGAGGCTGTTCTTTTAGAAATGGCAGTCTGCCGCTTTGTCATTGATTTTTTGACGGCTCGTGGCTATATACCTATGACTGTCCCCCATCTTGTCAAAGAAAAAGCCATGCAAGGCACAGGATATTTTCCTATTGGGCAAGACCAGGCCTACAAATTGCCGGAAGATGAGCTGTTTTTGGTAGGAACATCTGAGGTATCCTTGGTGAGCTATCATGAAGATGATGTGCTTCCATTATCAAATTTCCCACTAAAGTATGCAGGAATTTCGCCAGGATACAGACGGGAAGCCGGCACTTATGGCAGAGATACCCGAGGCTTATATCGAGTACATCAAATTCAAAAAGCTGAGCAAGTCATCTTTTGCGAAGCCGATGAGCAAAAAGCCGAAGCCTTACACTACGAATTATTAGAAAACGCCGAAACCATCATGCAGGCATTAGAAATCCCATATCGCGTTTGCCTAGCATGTACAGGAGAAATTGGCATAGGCCAAACAAGAAAACACGAAATTGAAGCATGGATGCCAAGTAGAGGCGCATATTGTGAAACACATTCTTGTTCGACATTAGGCGATTTTCAAGCGCGACGTCTAGGGATTCGTTATAGAGGTGCCGAGGGCGAAATGAAGTATGCTTTTACATTGAATAATACAGGCATTGCTTTCCCTAGGATATTGATTCCGTTATTAGAAAATCATCAGAATGCTGATGGGAGTATTAATATTCCAAAAGCCATAAGACCATATATGGGGCGAGATATGATCATGTAAAGATTTTGTCCATAAGGTCGCGTTCTGCTTCCGCGCTGAGCGTGTGCCACCGGCACACAGCGCCATCAAAGGCGATAATATGTATAATAAAACAAGGGTCATATCGTAGGAAATATGCCCCTTTATTAATACACAATTTAGCGGTATAATCATAGCATAATGTCGTATATTTTCAAAAGGGGTGATACTATGTATGTAGTTTTATTTGGAGTTGGCGTAGGGTTTGTACTTATATCATTTTTTTTAGATACCTTGGTGGATGTAGATGGCAGCCCGTTTTCAATACTTCAGCCTAAGTTAATCGCTGTATTTCTTACAGTGACGGGAGGTTTAGGAGCCATCCTTTCTTCCCGTCATGGAATGGTTTTTACGTTGGTTGCCAGTGTTTTAGCTGGGCTTTTTATAGCTAAACTCATCAATCGTCTTGTCATAAAACCCTTATACAAAGCACAAAACACAAGCAGCTTCGACAAACGAGAAATTATAGGCACAAATGCTAGAGTAATATCTCCTATCCGTCAAGGAGGATATGGTAAAATTAGTTATAGCGTAAGCGGTTCTATCGTCACAGGGCCTGCTAAAAGTGAGGATGGAGGTGAAGTCAAAAACGGCGAGCAAGTAAACATAACGCGCATCGAAAGTGGAACTTATTTTGTTAAAAAACTGGAAGAATGTAGGCTAATAGGAGGTCAATAATATGGAAATTTTTTATATCGCTGGCATATTGATAGTAATTTTTTTGGTTATACTTCTAATTTTTTCTCTTTGGAAGCGAATCCCACAAAACAAGGCAGCTGTCATTACTGGGCTGCGTAAGCGTATAATTTCTGGTGGCGGTGGGCTTGTTGTGCCACTTTTAGAACGTTACGATGTTATTTCTTTAGAAAACATAAAAATTCCACTGGATATTGATAATGCAATTTCTAGCCAGGGTGTTCCCGTAACAGTAAAAAGCGTTGCAGTTGTAAAAGTAAAATCTGATAAAGAATCGATTTACTCGGCAGTAGAGCAATTTTTCCGGGGTAACACAGACAAAACAGCAGCAGAAATCGCAACACAATCCAGCTATGTTTTGGTGGGTAAGTTACGTGAAATTATTGCAAAAATGACAGTGGAAGAAATTTATCAAGATAAAGACAAATTTTCTAGCGAAGTACAGGAAAACGCTGCAATAGCACTTGCAGAAATGGGGCTAGAAATTAAAGCATTTACTGTTATGTCTATAGACGATGTCAATGGATATTTGGTGGCTTTAGGCCGCAAAAGAATATCCGAAGTCAAACGAGATGCCCAAATCGCAGAAGCTGATGCCGAAAGAGAAACCGTTGTACGTACTGCTGAAGCAAATCGTCTAGGAGCTGAAGCAAAATTGTTGGCAGAAACCCAAGTTGCAGAAGCATCGAAAGAAAAAGAACTAAAAGTTCAGGCCTATCGTAAAGAACAAGAATCTGCAAAAGCTATAGCCGACAATGCTTATCTCATTGAAGAAAATAAAGTGAAAAAAGAGGTCACAGAAACAGAGCTTCAAGTTGAACTGCTAAGACGCCAAAAAGAAACTGAGCTTGCAGAGCAAGAATCCAAACGTAAAGAAAAGGAACTTGAAGCCACAGTAAACAAACAAGCCGACGCAGAAAGATATCGCCAAGAGCGTCTTGCAGAAGCCAGAAAATTTGAGCAATTGGCTAAAGCCCAAGCCGATGCAGAATCAGTGAAACTTGAAGGTAACGCCAAGGCTGAAGCAATCCGTGCACAAGGCCAAGCAGAAGCTGAAGCCATACAGGCAAAGGGTTTAGCAGAAGCAGAAGCCATGATGAAAAAAGCCGAAGCCTTTAAACAGTACAACGACGCAGCTGTCATCCAAATGATGATAGAACGCCTACCAGAAATTGCGAAAAACGTAGCAGAGCCAATTTCTCGTACAGAAAAAATCGTAGTTATAGATAATGGCGGCGGTGGCGGCCCTGCAGGGGCATCTAAAGTAGCAGGTTATGTAACTGACATAATTGCCCAATTGCCAGAGACTGTGGAGGCTTTGACGGGCGTAAACCTGATTGATGTATTGAAAGCGTCAACAAAAGATAGCGATCCTAAGACAAATACGAATACCAAACGCGAAAAAGTCGACTAAAACTTTGCAGCTAAAAAGCCCATAAAATTGTGGTAAAAATCACCATAATTTTATGGGCTTTCTTTTAGCATTTCTTATTAATAGCTTCTCTCAACACTAAAAACATGCATTTTGCAGAGTTTTGGGTTTAGATTCATGAAAGCATAAAATTCTTCGGCCAATTCACTAGGATTCTCTGACACTGTTTTAAAATTTTCAAGGTCAGCCATAGTTTCAAATGTGAGAACATCTGCCCAAATATCACCGTCACGAACTTGCTGCCATGATACATATCCCTTTTGTTTAGAGATAAATTCATTGTTCAATTTTTCAGCAGCAAGCAAAAAGTCTGCTACAGATGCCCCTTCTTTAAGCGGATAAGAAACGTAATAAATAGCATTAGACATAATAAATGTCTCCTTTCAAAAACTAATTTTTAATGTGCATCGCTCAGACAAGTATATCAGAGTTAATGTGCCAACAGCACGGCACATTATAAATGTTTTTCTGAATTTTTATCTAGCAGGATATAAATTATCTCAAATAGCCTATTTGTCTGCATTAACAGTCATCCTCATTCGCCGTATAGCCGCCAAAACCTCAAAAGGCCGGGGCATATCCATAAAGCGATCCATTTCTGTAAAAAAACCTGTGTCTACGAGATTTAAGCCGACTTCCTCTATCTTAGTATAAAGATTTTCTACCTCTTCACACATATCTACATCTTGCTGGCTTTGAGTAGGTTTAAGATTGCGCATAGCTAAGGCCATGGCTTCTAGTTCATCTAAGCCTGTTTTATTGCCTTTTGCCAGATATCGAAGCATGAAAGCCAAAGCAGTAACCTGTGCAGGCGTAGCAATGTCGTGCAATTTCCGTACATCTATCCTTTGATCTCCAATAATAATAAAGCCTGTGTCTGAAACAGCTAGCTTTTCTCGCCCACTACCATCAGGATACGAGCTTACGCCACCTTTTAGCATAAACGCAGAGGTTCCCCAATCTGCCTTTGCAGGAGGCTCAGACACCCTCGGTGCTTTTACCTTAGCTAAATCTGTTACATCGTGCATCACAAATTCGTCCATCATGTAGATATTATCCGCCACACCCAAATATTCCCCACTGCCGCCTATTACCAAAATTGTTGATACACCCATCGCACCCAGCTCCCTTACCCTATCAGTAAAAGGAGTGATGGGTTCTTTTTGGATTAAGGATTTCATCACCGCATCCCGTATCATAAAGTTTGTTGCACTTCTATCCTCGTCTATCAGTAAAAGCTTGGCATCGGCAGCAACAGCTTCCATTATATTTGCCCCCTGAGATGTAGAGCCAGAGGCGTGCGTTGTAGAAAATTCTGACGGATCGCCGCCCGGTATCCATTTAATAAATGGCGAAATATTTAAGTTAGAGACAGCCCGCCCGTCCTCTGCCGTGATGGTTACCGCACTGTCATCTGTAATGCATAGCTCGCGCCCATCGCCAGATACATGATTATAAATTCCGGCAGAAATAGCGTTCAGCACCGTAGATTTACCAGAATAACCTCCACCAGTGATCACCGTAACACCCCGCTTTATACCCATCCCTCGGATGCCAGCTATTTCAATTTCGCAATTTGCCGGGCTTTCAAATGGCAATGCGCCTGCCTGAGGCTTATCCTCGCTTTGATTTCGTGCCAAAATGCTGCCGTTTGCGATGAACGCACAGCAATCGTTTTCTTTTAAAAATGTGCGAATAATTTTTTGTTGTTCTTCTAACTCCAACGCAACTTGTAAGCCCGTAGCATCAAAGTTACCGATAAATTCTTCTACTGCATTGGGTAAATCTTGTACAAGCATTTTTCTTGCCCGCTTCATCTTCCCAAAAGGCAGCTGAACTTCAATGCGTATACACAGGCACAGTCTATCTGCCGGTGGGTCTACATACCTTGTTTCATAAATAATATTACCCTTACCCTCTTTGTAGTCTTTACCGGGAAGCGTAGCGAAGTATGCGGCGTTTCGCACAAGTACCTTTCCTCCCGGATTGTAAATGTAAAACTTTCCGTTATCTGCATCGGTTCTTGCTTTATTTTCATACCCTACATTCACTTTTTCAAAATATTTTGCAATAATTCGCAAACAATAATCTGCCTCAGCAGGGCTGCATTTTGTAATGGATAACCGCTCTACAGGTATTTCTATAATTACGGTTGGCCTGTTTGCTGCCATTCGGTTAGTGCGTTCAAATGTGTAAGCTATGTCGCCCTGCCAGTACGTTGGTTCTCTTCTTACCCCGGTGCGGTCGCCATCTCTATCTCCGCCCGGTTTTAGGTAAATCACCTCGCATTCTCCATCGTAAATTTCTTTTTGCACTGGCTTTCCGTCAATTGTTACTGTATAGCGAAATGCCGTTGTACTGCTGTCTGGTATGTGGTTTAGATACCATAAAAGTCTTTTCAAATTTTTAGCTCCTTTT